>JACCDN010149517.1_pt1 | contig 19319 bp, 18 predicted proteins | sample 7441691 | NCBI WGS metagenome assembly JACCDN01 (sample SAMN15323439, study PRJNA562643) | freshwater metagenome | isolation source: river surface water | place: USA:Blue River Watershed | collected 2017-08-16 | reverse complement strand
GATTTGCACAAACTTGTAGAGCACTTTGTACAGCAAAGAGAACGGCTTGCGCAGCCAGGGTGAGGCAATGCCATACCGCCAGCGCCCAAAGCGGTAGACCACCATGGCCCAAAATCCTTGAGCACCCCAATGCCCGCCATGCGCTTTTAAGTCTGCTCTGATATTTGCAAACATAGAATTTCTTACCGTGTAGGACGTGTTGCCCAGCGAGTCTGCGCAAAGATACGCAAGACCGCCACCATGTGCCGCCAAGTCGCACCTGCGCAGATTGGCACGCCGGGCTTGAGTACGCGCTTGAGCAAGTTGAGCCCGTCTGCCAACCACGTTAACAGAACGCTTGCCAGCGCCGTGCCGAGCCCGTGATTCTTGCGGTAGTACAAAAGCTCGCTTTCCATTTGGAGTGCTTCTAGCTGTTTACCGCCTTCGGTAAGAGCGCCGTCTGATTTGGCACTTTCCCCGCCCAGATGAATGACGGTGGTATGGGGGTAGAAAACCACATCCCACCCAGCCTTTTTGGCGGCGAAACAATGGTCTACCTCCTCAAAGTACAAAAAGTAGCGCGGGTCAAATAGGCCGATTTGGTCAATAAGTTCCTTTCGCACCAAGTAATAGCACCCCACCACCCAATCACAAGTGCGAATTGCGTTGTGATCCCATGTCATGTCGTCTACCATTTGCACGCCGCTAAAAACACGGTCCAACCCGGTGCGCAACAGAAAAGCATTCCACGGTGTTGGGAAGTACCGGCAGCATGGCTGCAATACGCCGTCGCGTCCTTCTAGGCGGACACCCAAAATACCGCAGTTTGGATTGGCGTCCATATAGGCCACTGTTTTGGTCAGTGAATCTGGCGCCAAAAATGCATCTGTGTTGAGCAAAAGGACGTAGCGTCCACTTGCTAAAGCCAAGGCTTGATTGTTAGCTCTCCCGAAACCGATGTTCTCTGAATTCGATATTAATTGAGAGTCGGGATATTCACTGCGAATTAGTGCACATGAAGCGTCTCTAGACGCGTTATCAACAAAGACCATCTCTATCTGGAGGTTTTGGGCCGCAGTATGCAATTTATCCACACACTCAACCATGAGGTGCTCAGTGTTGTAGCTGACAATAATTACACTGATGTTCACTATATAAACCTAATGCCGTATTAGCTGCAGATGAAAGCGACTAACCAATTCAGAAAACAAAACTCCCAATCCATATCCAGCCGACAGAAAGCAAAATGCAAAACCTTCACTACGCCAAGTGTTTGGGATTGCATTGGAGCGGTACCATATCAGTATTGGCCAGCCCGCAAACCAACTGAGACCAACGCCAATCGCAGCCCCTTGCGGTCCTCCATAGTAGTTCCCCACGGTTATGCCGATCCCCAGACTGACCAAGCGAGAAAGAATTGTGGGCGGCCCCAATTTGAAGTCACCCTTTGCATTGATCAACTGCTCAACCACCGAATACCTTACTCCAATTAGACCTATAGCGAGGCTTGAGAGAAGACCACCTGCAGCTGCATACCTTTGGTCAAAGAGCATGGCAACGATCGCTTTTCCACCGCCAATTAGTCCTCCTGCCGAGGTCACGATGATGGCATCGGCAATCAGTTGGAAGTGCAGGTACGCTCGCCGCAGTTCACCAGGTCCATTTCGCAAGGCCACGCATAGTCCAGGGAAGAATACATTTGATGACAGATTTTGCGACACCATGTAGACGACACCAACCAATAGAGACGCGATCATGTAGACGCCCAAGGACGCAGAGCTGATTAGCGCTCCCAAAAGCATTACCGCACCATGCAGTTCCAAAAAGGTCAACGGCGAGGACAGCAGTATCCAACGCCCCTTTCGCAAAATGCTAACCGCAGTTGCACGATCAAAATAAAACGCATTTTTGTGTCCAACGAGAACGAGGTGCCCCAGAAGGCTTTTCACAAGCGCTGCGATCACGCCCCCGGCAACTAGGGCCCAAGCACTTCTTGTAACCAGAGCGATAGTGACCATCAAAATTGCCGCACTTAGTTGTGCAGCCAACTCTATAGCCAAAACCCTTCCCAGGGTCAAGGTGCGATACTGGATATGAGTTTTTGTGGACTCAAATCCACTGAACACCGCGCTCAATGCTGCACCTGCTATCAAAAATGGAAGCATTGGATTGCCGTATGCATTAGCGGGAATTGCGCTATATAGTTGCAAAGCGTACAGAATTGCAGCGATCAGCACGGAAATGACAAAAATTCCAATGCCCCGGATGATTTGAACAATCCAAATGGTGTTCAGAAATTCAGCGGTCAGCTCTCCTTGCTTTTGTACGACGACTTGGCGTAACCCGATATCCGAAAAAAGAGCTATTCCCACCAGCACTGTATTGACAATAGCTACCAGTCCAAAAGCATCTGGTGCCAATAACCTCGCTAGCACAAGATTACTGCCAAATCGTATTAGTTGCGATAGTATTAAGGATGCAAGCGAAATGGCGCCTGAGCTAGCAAGCTGCTTATACATGTGATGGCCAGTACAACACTAAAAACTAATCAAACTAAATTTCACGATGGGCAGTTCGCTGAACACATCGCGTAAGTGCAGCTTCAAACAGCATGGTTGATTTTTCCCATGATCCAGATGTCGCCGTTTTAAATGCATCGAGTGACATATCTTGCCAGGCATTGGCATTCAGCATCAGTATTTCCGACGAACGCTCGAAGATAGCGACAGCATCGTCAATTTCTACTAGAAAGCCATTTCTTTTGTCACAAATCGCCTCTTCTGGCCAGCCAGTGCGTGTCGCGACTACTGGCGTACGGCAAGCCATTGCCTCCATTGCTGGCAGATTAAATCCCTCACTGCGGCTTGCAGTTATCCAGACGTCACATTGCGCATAAAGCTCGCGCAACCGATACTGTGGCGGCGACAGTTCGAACTCTATTGACGAGTCCCAGTCGAGCGATTTTTGGGGTGCAGATGTGCCAAATGAAACTATCCGTAACGATGGAAATCGCCGTCGCAGTTGTCGAATAGCGCTCAATGTGACATCGACACCCTTAAACTCAGCATTGCTGAACAAAAAACCAACTGTTGGGCGGATTTGCTTGGATCGTATTGGAGCATGAAACTGTTCTTGATCTACGCTGTTCGGAACAATGTCGACAGAACTATCGTTATATTCCTTTGCCATGACGTCTTTCAGCCAATTAGCAATAACAATTTTATGTAATGGCAGCTTATATGTAGCCTTTGCCCGGGCCACAGGCAGGTAGTCAAAAATCTCATGGTGTTGAATGAAATAGGCCTTCGCACCTTTGCTGCGTTCAACCCGAGCCAACCATTCCGCCGTTTCCCACCATGTGGCGATCACTACGTCTGCAGGGGGAATATCAGCACTTTCAATAGGGCGACATGAATCAAGCACGCGAACATCCAGGCCCAGACCATCCAAATGAGTCTTGTATGGCTTTTGTTGTGGCCACCTTGCATAACGGGAGACGGTCGAAAAGAGATACTTGGTCAGTGATTGACGACGGGGCAAAGTAATGATGGTTATTTCATGCCCCAAGTTTTCGAGCGCTTTGGCATAAATGGATACGACTCGATTCCCTCCGCTCAAGTCCGCGATAGGAAGTAAAAAAATGATACGCATAGACCGTATTTTAGTAAGTAGTATCCAGCAGCTAAGTTGCGAAATTGGTACGGCTAGTATTCATTGACTTTCCTTGAAATACTTTAACTTTCCATATGCTAGACAGAAAGCCGCATTTGCCCACAACAATAGCGGGACGTGGTAGATGGGACTAACTGTTGCAATAATGATCAGCGAACCCATCATCACAGCCAATAAGGCTTGTCCCATGGAATGAATTTCCGTTCCTTTTTTTGTTTGTTTCACATAACTATAAGCACCAAACATTGATGTCAAGAAGAATAGCAAATACAATCCAAGTCCGACAAAACCAGTATTCAATCCGACAATGATAAAAGTATTTACCAAATCAATAAGTCCCTGTCCTTGGCGTAGATTCTCCATACGAAGTAAATAGTCTGCAGATCCGAACAAAGGATTGTCAAGAATAATATTAAATGCGGTATCGAACAGATTTTGTCGATAAGTCACATTATCGTTATCTACGCTTCCAACAAAGGGCAAGTAGTCGATTAGTTTTCGCCCAAAATCCGTGTTCGCACCGACGACAGACAATGGAATTCCAAAAAGTGCAAATTTTGAGAAGTGCAACGCCCTTTTATCACCAAGCGCGATGAAGACGAAAACAATCGCAAGCAATCCAATCCATGGTCCACGCGACAGTGGCGAGACAATACCAATTAGAAGAATGACCATGGCACCTGTGCGCAAGATGGGGCTGGGTACAGAGCGACGCACCGCCAAATAAAAGCCAATTGCCATCGCTAACACATAGCCCAAAACAATCGCTTGCCCACTAGTGGCGGTTGCGCGGAGAAACTCTCCTCGCCCCAAGTATCCGGGATTCCATTCGACTCCGAGGGCCGCACCTGCCGATGCGTAAAGAATCCAATGACGTAGAAATTCGAACGCTCCAATGGATGACACTAACAAAGCCGCAACTATAAAACTCATTAATATGTCACGGAAGCTTTTCAAACTCCTGACATGGCGGCTGATAGCGTAGTATGGAACCACCACGTCGACTCCCCAATTTAATGCGGATCGAATGACATTCGTTGCTACATCTGTTTGCGCTTGCAATATCAAACTGAGAACGATATAGCACGCTAGTATTTTGTCTGCCCAACTGACTTGCAAGTTGTTTTTTCTTGCTAACTTGTGTTCCAGAATGCAAATCGGAAAAAGCAGAAGTACCGTCAGAATACGAACGTAGTCGACCGTAACTAAATAGTTAATTCCAGCGAAACCCGGTATGTTCACTCTAATTTGTGGCAATGCAAGCACCAGAAAGAAAAACAAAGCAACCTTGTTGTGCTCTTTCTTTGCTGCGTTATAGATTACCAAACTTACAACAACTGCAAACACCCAATAGTTTTGCGACAAAAAACCCGCCAAGGTTATAAAAAACCAAGTGTTGCGACGGCGCACAAAGTCATCAATTGACATCGCCACCGCCGTTGCTGGGGCTTTCGCAAGCGCAAAGACCACTGTGGCTAGCACCAGAATGACAATAAGTGCCCTTATGTACTCAGGCATGCTTGCGTATACTCACTAGGCAATGCGGTTGGTTAAGGTGCCACATCAATCAACGGTGGCGCATTCAATACAGAGCCCACCACATTGATATTAGAGCGCTTCAGATCGGTAATCATATTTTTGAAGGCGTTGGTTTTGGTCTCGTTGGCGCGTGCCACGGCCAATGCAGCGCCCGCCTTGCTGGCCACCATCAGCGCGTCAGCTCCTAGGGTGAGTGACGAGGTATCGATCAACACAATGTCATACGTCTTGCCCGCCCAAGCGAATAGTTCGGTCATGTTCGGGCGGTTCAGCAGCTCCTGAGGGTTTGGCGGAATGGGGCCAGCGGGTAGTACATCCAAATTATTGATGTAGTGAATATGGTGAATACTGCTTGCCACGTCCGCCCGACTGGCCAGAAGACTGGAAAAGCCGATTTGGTTGTTCAGCTGAAACAATGCGTGTTGGCGTGGTGCACGCATATCTGCGTCAATCAATAGTGTCCGTTCGCCCATTTGTGCAAAGACAATAGCCAGATTGGCTGCCAAGTAGCTCCCACCTTCGCCACGACCGGCGCCGACGACGGCAAGCATGGCGTGACCCCTGTGCTGATCAAACCATCGCAGCATGAGCTGCGCGCGTATGCTGCGGAGCTGGTCTACCTCGTGGCTAAACGGTTGGTAGGCGGCCACCAGCTCCGGGTCAGTGTGCTGCCCACTGGAGCGAGGCAGGTAGCTGTATTCGTATTGGTGCGACAAGGCATAGTCAATGTCGCCTGCGCTGATGAGCCCCAGTGCAATAGCTGCTTCGCCAAAACGTATTTTTTTCTCCCGTTGCAACTCGATAATGCGAAGCGCATCGTCTTCGGTCAACACGTTTGCATCCAGCAGGATTTGCCCCAAGGACCGCTTGGAACCAGTTTTAGGACCAATACCGTCCAACTCAATGTCCATGTCGGTCGGGAACAAGGATGAGTGGAATTGTGGTTCGTTCATGACAACCTCGCCAGGCGGCTCGCCGCGTATACCGCTTTGCGCTGCTTGCGCCGGGTAAAGAACTTCAAGAACAATGCAATGCGTTGGCCCGTGGAATAGTTGGAATCGCGCCGCTCAATGGTGCCCAATACTGGTACATCGTCAACCATGATGTCGGCCAACACGCGTACTTTGGGGTTCAGGAATTCAATGCCCATCGCAGCAGCAAACGCTGCTGCCAATGCACCCAAGATCGTCATGGCCAAGTACTTGGGGCGGTTGGGCTTTGTTGGCGTGTTGGGCTCAATTGCTGGGCTCAACACGGACACATTGGCTTGATCGGATTGCTTCTCTAAGTTGAGCTGGTTGGTTCGTTTAAGCACCGAGTCATACATGGCCTTGGCAGCCTCTACGTCTTGAGCCAGCACGGAAATTTGATCGCGTTCTTGGCGTAGGGCCAGCACGCGCGCCTTTTGAGCAGCCACCATGCCACGCAATTCAGCCTCTCGCATGCCTGCAGAGTTGCGCGCGACAGAAGTGCCACCGCTGACTCGGCGCATCTCTTGCGCCAACTGGTCTTTGAGCTCAACAATTTGGCCTTCCAACTGGACACGCATGGGGTGGTTGGGGCCCAGACTGATGCGCATTTCACTGAGTTTGGCCTCGGCAACACTTAGCTGGCCTTTGATGCTGGCCACCGAGTTGCTGGCCAATATGTCGGGGGACAATTCTCCGCCTGAGTTTCTTTCTCTACTGCCAATGGCCAGGTTCTCGCCTTGCACAGCCACAAGTTGTGCCGTCAGTGCATCGAGTCGCTGAGTTTCTTGATCGGTGCGTTGATCGATACCAATAATTCCTTTTTCATTTTGATAGGCCGAGAGCTTGGCCTGCGCAGCCTCGACGTTAACTCTCAAGCTCTTGAGTCTTTCGTCAAACCAATCGGCATATTGACGCACCGGCTCCACCCGCAAGTCAACCGTCAAGTCCAGAAAAGCCTGCGCGAAGGTATTGACCACAGCGGTTGCGAACTTGGGGTCGGTCCCCTCAAAGCTCAAGCGAATCACGTTACTCGTGCGCAGTGGTTCGGCCAGCAAACCTTTCCGCAACAAACTGGCGTAGTAGTTTTCGAGTGGCACTTTTTCTTGAGTGACTGTCTTCCATTGCTCGATCAATGCAGGGGTTTCCGCAACGCGCAGGCGTTTCACCACACCAATTGCAACGCGTTCGCTTTGAATAATTGCTATTTGTGTCGCGAGATAGTTGGAGCTATTGATGGTGGTGCCGGCAATGGGGTCGGCACGGTTGTCCACCAACAGGTCTGTCGTGGCTACGTATGTCTTTGGAGTGAGCAAGGTATAGGCAACACCACCGACAGAAACCAACAGGAAGACGACAGTCGCCACATAGCGGTGCGCAAAGAGAATGAGTAATAGTTGTTTGGGGGTCATGCGCAAATTTCTCTAAAACAAACTCTCGCGGACAAAGATAACGTCGTCCGGTTTGACAAGGTCCGTGAGCTCTGGGCGCGACTCTTTGATGCTTCCGTCGGGCATGCGTCGGTTAAGTCGCAAATTGCGCTCCGTGCCGCGCTGTGTGGGCCCACCTGCGGTGACCAGGGCTTGCATGACCGTCATGTTGCGCTCCAGGCGGTAGGGGCCGGGTTTGCCGGCTTCGCCATAGACATAGAAAGACGGCGCCCGGTGAACATAGATGGTGTCTCCGCTCAAGAGCACCACGTCATTTGCAACCTTGTCATCCAGAAAGGTGGCCGCCACATCGATCTCTTGGCGCATAGGTTTTCCGTCGCGCTTGCCAGCCAGTATGACGCTGTCCGACCCACCCTGTGCGATACCCCCGGCCGCAGCCAGAATATTGGAAAGGCGGGTATTGAGATTATCGAGCGGGTATAGCCCCGGGCGTCCGACTGCGCCCAAAACAGTCACTGTCTTGCGGCGGATTTGCAGCTGCGCGATGGTGACTTGCGGCTGCTGAATGAAGCCGCCTGCTTTAAGGGCTTTAGCGATCACCGCCTCAGCCTCGGGGATCGTTAATCCAGCCACTTTGGTCGGCCCGATAAGCGGGTAACTGATGAAGCCGGTCTCTAAGATCCGTGTCTCCTGACTGAGATCTGGACTCTGGTACACCTGTACGCGGATGACATCGCCCGCACCAAGCTTGTCTTCAAAAAGGCTGTCTTGTGCTAATGCTGCGCTAGAAGTGACTGTGGCAAGTAAGGCGGCGAATACTGCACTTGCGGCAATTCGTAGAAGCGTGTTCATTTGAGTCCCTTAATGCCTTTTTCCAGATTGATATTGGCCGGTGCGTCGGATGCCTTGGTCGCACTGGCTCGCGCCTCAGCACGCGCCTTTGATCGAGCCTCAGCATCAGCTTGTGCTTGGGCTTGCTCTTGCGCTTTTTGTTGGGCTACAGTTTCGGCAACCGCCTTGGCCTGCGCTTCGGCCGCCGCCTTTGCATCTGCGGCGGCCTTTGCTTTTGCGGCCGCCTCTGCCTTGAATGCAGCTTCGCCACCGGCAAATTCGCCTAGGTACTCAACCTTGGCTTTAGTCTTCATGGCTTCTTTTTCGCGTTTGATGGCTTCCGTACCGCGTTGGTTGGCGAGATACGATTTGATGCGCGGCAAGGCTTGCTGCTCGGCGACGGGAATTGTTTTGGACGCTGCCACGCGCAAAATGAATGCAGCCTCATTGCCCTCTATAAGACCAATTTGTCCATCTTTGTAAATATGCAACTTCGGGAGCACATCCAAGGGGATTTGTTCAGCGGGGCGGGCACCAGCGCTTGGTTTGAACGCAGTACCTTTCTGCGTCAGCCATTCCGCAATTTCTTCGATCGTTTTGGCGGTAGCAACTTTGCTGCGGATTTCGGCCAGGTCTGGCGTGGCCTTGTCAATCGCGATCTCTTGCAAATTGAACACTCTTCGCTGGCTGAAGAGTTCTGGATGGGCGTCAAAGTAAGCTTTTGCTTCTTCATCCGTTGGTTTGGGTTGAGCCTTACTGATCTGCTCCAAAGCAGCGCGCGCGATGATTTCACGCTTGGCATTTTCGATGGCCGTCACGACTTCGGGGCTGCGGTCCAATTTGGTGCTCGTTGCCAGATTGATCGCAAGCTGTTGCTCCACCAGCCCTTCCAATATTTCGCGCTTAACCTTTGGTAGAGATTCTGGTGTAACACCGTTTACTTTTGACAGAACGTTGTTGATCTGGTGCACGGAGATCTCTTCGCCGTCCACAATTGCCACGGCCTGGGTCGCTGCTTTGTCCTTCTTGCTGCAACCCAAAACAAGAAACGGCACGAGTGCGCTTAATACGACGGCGCGAAAAATCTTTGAATGATGGAAAGGGATTTGCATGGTGTACGTTGGAGTGGTAAAGGGTCAATAGATGAACTGCGCACCAAGGGATACAACGCGGGCTGCGTAATTCTGGTCGGCTACATTGGACGTTCGGTTGGCATTTGAAACTGATCCACGGAAGGTGACAAATGCACGGGGTTGCCAGTTGACATTCCAGATCGTTTCCTCGGTGCGATCTTCGCGTGTACTCGCCACCCCGTTGGGGCTTCCCAACCCTGTGCGCAAACCTTGTTTATAGGTGAGGCCTATTGACAAGGTGGGCGTTGCTTGCCAATTGGGTGCAATACTCAACGTGTCCATACGAGCGTGCGTGGATTCGAGGGTTTGAAAGCTCGCAATGTCACGTGTCCAGCCAGCATTGAGACTGGTCTTCGGAGTGATGTGCCAAGTCCCCTCCAGCCCACCGGTAATCCCGCTGAAATCAAATTTTGGATCAATCGCATACCGTTGTTCAACATAGGCGATGCGCCCATTCAGCGTGGTCTGTGTGGTTGGGGCAAGCGTGGCCACGAAAGCGTGTCCGCTATAGGTGTAGTCACTGATGCCTGTACCTGAATCGACACGTCTTGCATACGCCAGCGTGTTGCCAGCATTAGGGACATAGGTGACACCCCCTGTATAGGACTGGTAGCGGACATCGGTAATGCCTAATACTGCGCGTTCGTTTGTAGAAGTTCCATTGGATACTTCTGCGAACAGCTGCCATGGTCCTCCGAGGAGATAGTTGGCATTGAGACTCTGAATCTTGGTAACGTTTGTATTGCGCAGATTGGGATCGAGACTGTCGGCTGCTGAATTGAGTGTTTCGGTTCGTTTTGTGCTCAGTGCGCCGACGAGTGTAGGCGTCAGTGCCCACCGCAATGCTGCGTTGTAGTTTTGGCCGGTATAGTTGAATTGCGTCTGCGATTGGTATCGGTTGTCAGCAAGGTTCGCGTCTAATTCCAAACGCTGTTGCCCAAAGGGTAGCGCCACATTGACGTCGACCGTTTGCACGTTGATCTGGTCTGATACAGCTTTGGAATCAATGCTACGCCTCAAATTGCTATCTTGATTTTGCGTGACGCCAGCTTTCAGCTTGAGTTTTTCGGGCGTCGATTCTTGCGCGTGCACGCATCCCACGGCTGCAGCAAAAGCCAACAGCGTGACAACTGCGCGACGCAAAAATGTACAACTGGTCAGATACATGCGATCACAACTCCACGTAAGGGCCTCTCAACGTCTAAAGACTGGCGCAGTCGTGCTGCTGACAGGCCGAGCAACATCAGCAAAAATTTGTTTCCCAAGCGGGGGTGGTCGGCGAGCATGTCATTCAATTTTGGAATTGTCAGGACCGCAAAATCACTAGGTTCGCTCGTTACGCAGCTGGCAAGTCTGGCGCGACCATCGATCATGGACATTTCGCCAAACAATGCGCCGGGCTCCAAAACGCAAAGGACATTGTCCGTTTCGCCATTGGATCTGACAATCTTTGCCTCACCGGTAATCAAAATTGCCAAGAAGTCTCCATCATCTCCTTCCTTTATCACAGTCGAATTGCGCGGTACGCCAAAGCAATCCATGTATTCAGCCAGCAAGGTCATTTCTTGCGTGCTGAAATGGCGCATGAACGCCTGCTTCTTGAGCGCTTCGATAAACTCTTCGGCGTAATTGCGCGCTGTTCCAAGCGGTTGAATATCCGGCTGTAAATCACCAAAATTGGAACCCATATTCGCTTTCTCCAAATCCTGAAAAATAACCTGCTGCCTTTGCCACTACGACCTGCGCTCGAATAGAAATTTAGTAGGCCTTCGTATCGCCCAAAACAACTCGGACTGTCTTGTAAATGATCAGCAAATCCAAGCGCAGTGACCAGTTGCGCAAGTAGTCAAGGTCATAGTCGATGCGCCCCTGCATTTTGTCCAGTGTCTCTGTCTCGCCCCTGTAGCCGTTTACCTGGGCCCACCCTGTGATACCGGGCTTGACCTTATGGCGCACCATATACCCTTTGACGAGTTTGCGGTACATCTCGTTATGCGCTATGGCATGGGGGCGCGGACCAACAATACTCATCCGGCCTTGCAATACGTTGAGAAATTGCGGCAGTTCGTCGAGCGACGTTTTACGCAAAAACGCACCAAGGGGTGTGACGCGCGCATCACCTTTTTGCGCTTGCGTAACCGTCGCTCCATCTTCGGTGACTGACATAGACCGAAACTTGTAGACGAGAATTTCTTGGCCGTCCAACCCATAGCGGCGCTGACGGAAGATGATGGGCCCCGGAGAGCTCAATTTGACAGCGACTGCAATGGCCAACAACCCCGGCGATACCAATATCAAAATCAACAGAGACAAGACCACGTCACTGACGCGCTTTACGGTGCCGTTTGCACCACGAAATGGTGTTTCGCAAACGGAAATGACCGGCATGCCACAGACTGAACCTGTTCGCCCCTGAATTAGGTCCGTGATGAACATATCGGGAACAAAAAAGATGGATGCAGTAGTGTCTTTGAGTTCATCCAGAACCTGAAGAATGCGGGGCTGTGATGCCATGGGAAGCGACAAATAGATGAGGCGAATGCTGTTGTCCCGCACGTAATTGGGCAAGTCCGCCAAACCACCCAGAATGCGGAATTCATCGCTTGCGTCTAGACGCGTTACTTCACGATCGTCAAAAAATCCTGCAAATTCGATTTGCGAATAGGGTGTTTCACCCACGCGTCGAGCCAAAGCGACGCCTTGCTCATTCATTCCCACAATAATTGCGCGTTGCGCGGGTCCTTGCAGTTGCACCAACAATGGAGCACATCCGCGCAGGACAAACTGCGCTGCGATTTGAGCAAATGGAGCGGCGACAACCCAAGCAAGGAGCGCCCCACGATTAAATTCCCGGTGATATCCAGTGGCGATACCCACAAAAACCAGCAATCCGCCGGTCCACAGCCAGTTCACCAAAATATCGGCCACCATGTGCCATCCGGACGCATTGAGGCGAGGCGTCCCAGGAAATGAAAGCGAAAACACAATGACCGAAAGAATGAGGTAAGCGCCTGAAAGCTCGCCTTCAAAATAGAACGCTACAAACCACAATGCAAAAACCAAAACCAGCGGCTCCAGCCCAGCCTCAATTCCGCTGAGGAGGTTATCACTCCCCAGTGGGCCTGGTTGATTGCGTGCAGCCAGCGTTGCTGCATTGTCATGGCGCACTTTCATGACTCCTGTTTGCCATAGGCTGCGACAGCCTGTGCACGGTTTAGGACATCGAGCTTTTTGAAAATGCGCTGCATGTGGTTTTTGACAGTGAACGTACTGACGTCCAAAATGCTGCCGATTTCACCGTTGGTCTTGCCCATCGCAACCCATTTCATGATTCCGGCCTCGCGTTCACTGAGAACTGCTTCGCCGGCCGAACTCGCGTCTGCCATTTCCACAACGGGCGTCTCTTTGGACACGTACTGATTTGGCAGCAACTCAACTTGGCGCAAAGCGTTGTCGATGTATGGCAACATGAATTTGAGCGCGGTACGCTCGTTGCGATGCCGCTGCGGTTGGGTGCTAAACAATACATACAAACAATCATGACGGCCGCGTTGATCATTGATACCATGAATCAACGAAGACCGCATCGTGCGCATTGCGTCACTGATAGGCCCAGGTGTTGCGTCACTATTCCACGTAAAGCCTTTCTCGGATACTTTTAGCGTAAAAGGTCCACGATCTTGGGCGATCCACCGATCAAACAACCCCGTCAATAGCGGGGTCAGTGCCTCGTTCATTGCATTTTCAGAGCGTACCCCTGGCATTGCCGAAACAATGTCGTAATGCACTAGACCCAAATGAAAATCACCCCATGCAGCAACCAAGATGTCATGCGGCAGATATGTCTGCAGGTCACCCTGCAACCAGCGCATGAGATCGATATGTCGGCGTACACCAAAAACTTGCGAAATGAGTGCGTAGTAGCGCTCCAGATCACTTCGTTTTGGAATACTCGTAACCAGAGTTGCCATTGTTGGGGCCTTGTGACAGCAGTTGAATTATCGCCAACGCGGTACCGTCTCGCTATATTTGAAATTGAACCCGGAAACAAAAATAGCTTGCCGTGGCAAGCTATTTTAGAAAGTGCAGCGAAAAGATCAGGCTGCTTTGTTCTTGCGACGGCGCGCAATTGTACCCATCAGACCCAATCCGGCCAGCATCATGGCGTAGGACTCTGGCTCAGGTACCGCGGATACCAATCCATCTTGGTTGCTAAACGACACAAAGCTATTACTCGTAGGAGCCTTGAACTGTGCTTGTTGTGCGCCAGAGCAGCACCATTCAACACCGTAAATCGTCAATGTGTGGTTACCAACAGCCAGAGCACTGGAGAAGCTCAAGAACTGGGTTGGATTAGAGTAATTACCAGCCCACCACATGTCATTGGTTTTAAACGTTTGAGCAACGCCATCAAGGAACATTGCACCACCTAAACCGAAGTCTACGCCAGAGCGGAAGTCCCAAACACCAGCAGTCGAAACGCCGAAGGTCACAGTTGCTTTATAAGCATCATTTCCACCTTGGGACAGTCCGGGGTTGACGCTGTCATAGCTGGCAATGGAAACCAAAGGAGACAAAGCCACAGCAGACTCAACGGCATTTTGATAGTCGCTGGCGCTGGCAAAAGTGTTGCCGCCTAGGTAGTTGCCTGTTTGGTATCCAATCGTGCTGGCGCTGGCGGCAGCTGCGACCAGGGTCAAGGACAAGGTCGATAGAAGTTTTTTCATAAGATTTCCCTAAAAGATTAATTCCACAATTGAAAGCAAGCTGCAGCAAACTCTCGTAACTCGATTACACATTTATTTCTGTCGTCGAACAATAGTCCATTCGGACTAATGGACCGACTTGCCCCCTGCGCAAACAAAAGGCCTGCGACAGCAGGCCTTAATAACGGGCATCTATTTTTAAACGTTTAAGCCTTTGCGACGTCGCGCAATGGTACCCATCAGCGCTAGTCCGGCCAACATCAAGGCATAGGACTCTGGCTCGGGTACCGCGCTGATGGTTGCCGCACCTGACGTCACAGACGCTTGATTAACACCCCACGACTCATCCCCCACACCTTGCGCACCTGCTTGTACGGGCGTGTACTTGAACTCTACGGTGTTTAGGCCCGCATTCAAGCCAAACACCACACCGGAAAACGTAACTGTGCCACCGTTGCCCGTGACGCTTGATGTAGCGTTTGAGTTGACATAGGTGCCCGTCTGACTTGAGGTCCAGGTAAAGAAGTCGGTACCGCCACCGCCCAAATTAAATGAACCGGAACCCAATTCAACATTGTTTACGGTGAACGTGAACAAATCCTGGTAACCATTCACACCATCAAGTGTGTTGTATCCAGCAATTTGGAAATCGAATGTGGCGGATGCATCGGCGGCGCTGGAAAAGAAATCTGCAGAAAACGTGCCTGGATTTTCAATTTGTCCGGTCGGGAGATTGCCAAAGGCGAACGTATTTGCATTGGCGGCCCCAATAGATACGCCCAAGACAACAGCCGTCGCCAGAATGGTGTTTGCGAATTTCATCAGGTTCCCCTTCGATAAAAAGTTGAGACAGTTAACGATGGAAATCAGTGTGTCGCAATCAATCCAAGGGGTCATTAGTCCAAATGGACTAATGACCCCAATCTTTAGGTGCTCAGGCAACAAAAAGGCCTGCCAAAGCAAGCTTTTTTGTGAGCAAATGTAGTTGGCGCTTAAGCAGCTGTGCTTTTACGGCGACGCGCAATAGTGCCCATCAACCCCAAGCCAGCCAACATCAAGGCATAAGACTCAGGCTCGGGTACTGCGGTCGTAACAGATACATTGTCCAGCGAGCCACCCAAACTATCTGACTTACCAACAGCATTGAACATCAGGCTCGTTGGACCATTCAAATACACATTGGCGACATACTGCTGCCAGACATTGCCAGTTGAAGCGCCAGCAACGTTCGTCAAGACTTGGCCTGACAGGTCACCAAACGTGAAGCTCAAGCCATTGGAACCAGCACCCACATTCATCCGGGCCGAGTACCAAAAGCTCAATGTGTACCAACCTGTTGCAGTCGATATAGTCTGGAACATACCGCTGTTGTTGTTGGTATCCAGCTCAACGTAATTGGAGCCTTGTTGTGCATTGCCTTGAACAGCGTCTCGCACTTCAATGTTCGGAGTACCGGTCCAACCAATGATGCTGTTGTAAATAGTCCATGTGCCTGGGTTTTGGCTATTGCCCGCAGAGACTTGCTCAAAGCTACCATTGACAACGAGGTTGCTGGCTTGCGCAGCAAATGCAGAGGTTGCAATTGCGGCACATACGAAAGCCTTTTTGAAAGACATACAAATCCTTAAGAATTGGGTAGCAGCTCCGGCAAGGCCGAATCGTGTTGCTTGGAGTAGATTGTCCGGGCGCCGCCCAAATGCAGCAATAGTCCAATCGGACTAATGGGTGACTCTCAAAGCGCCAAACACCCGGTCACGAGAAATTTCAGCAATCGCGTCTGCCATTTCCGTCAAAAACCGTGCCTGGACCTGGTGGCCACGGGCCATATCCGCGTCTATTGTCGAGACACGGACTAACATGCCGTCGGGTATCAGGCCTTTAAGCCCCAGCCTGAATTGGGCCAGCTTCTGGTCGGTCCTGGACAAGGTCACTCGATCACCGACGACCAGCCAGTAGGTAATGGGCTCATTGCGCTGCCCTTGTTTGGACATCAACAAGCGGGTACTGACCAAACGCCCACCCAGAGCAATTTCACCCGTCGCGCTTGCCAAGATTTGAAAGCCTTGGGCTGGATAGCACACCTCTGGCATATGGGCGCGTGTTGCATCAGACTGGTCGCCACCATAGGCCACAGACAGCATGACGCGATCGCCTTGGGAATTAATATAGGTTCGCGACAGCGTCTGGTTGTAAATGCTATCCAGAATTGCCTGGGTTTGCGGCGAAGGCAGCACCATAGCGGCGCGGACATCGACACGCCAATCGCCAAAATCTCCAGGGAATATGGACGCGAGGTCCGGTTTGCCGAGCACATCGCTGAGGTGCGTTGTTGGCGTAGCCCAATGCGCGAGACCGGCCGTTGCGGCCATTGCAAAAAAGACAACCCACGCTCGAACACGCGAAGCCATCATGCTTGCACCCCGGTTCGACTGGGGGGCTCTTTGTAAACCAATCCCAAAAGGGAATCGGTTAGCAGCACCATCACCAAACCTACCAAAAAAAGCACCATGCCAGCAAAGCCATGCACAAAGCCCTGGCCAGCAGCGTCACCAAAGTGGTAAGTGACCAAAACGAGAATGATGACGCGCACCACATTGGCAACAAAGGCTATCGGCACGACCAAAATGCTCAGCGTTACATTGCGCGCCACCGATGTGTACTGCATCAGGTTCAGGTAAAGCAAGCCAAGTGCCTCCAATGTAAACATCGAATTCAAACCCGCGCAAGCGTCAGCCACCAGCAGTTGATACTGCCCGACATTCAGTATGACCCCAGCGCGGCTGACCGGATAGCCCAGCGCGTACAGCATGTTGGCTGACACAGTGGAAACGGCGGACTTGAGCGGCGCCGTAACTTGCGCCACTAACACCTCGGGCAGTGGCGTCATGAATGCCAAAAAGAAAAGCGGGAACCAAATCAACCGCAACGCTTGCTTGCCGCGAAAGCACAAAGTCAATGCGGCCATCACCACAATTTGTGAGCCAACCTCCAAGCCAAGAAATGCCTGTGACCGCCCCAGCACATAAAAAACAAGACCCAATGCCAAAAGTGCCGAACCCCAACCCACGGATGGCTCCATTGGCATTGCAGCCAATGTTGTACGGTGTTTGTAAAGCAGCCAAACGCTAATGGCAAGAATGATGGGACCATGCCCCTGTTCATCCGTGGTCCAAACCGTGCGCGCCACATCGACGTAGCTGGGCAAGTACAAAATACAAAATCCCGCCAGCAAAAGGCCCACCACCCAGCGATCGGTGCCGAGCGGGAATATGGGCTCCCTTGCTCCGGCCGTATGTGGTGTTTTTGACATGGGAAAATTGTTACCGTTGGTAATTTATTCCGCCAATTATCAACGGTTCGTCTATGAGGCCCGCAAACGCCCCCATGCAGCCCAGGCGATGATGGAGATTCCACAGAGCTCCAACAACACGTTCAAACGAATATTTTCGATGGTGAAACCCAGCAGTGCGTCGACATGGTGGAACGACGTTGCGCGTACCAACACGAAGATGCCCAACACCACCAATCCGGCCCCCGCACGCCGGGAATAAACATCCAAATTGCGGAGCCGCTGAACCAGCCAAGTGCGCAACACGATGCCGCCCAAGACCAGTGTGCCAATGAAGATGGCCTGCACTAAGCGCCGCCGCGCATACCAGCCATATTCCAACGCCAGGTCGCGGCCAATTTCGGTCAGCCACGTCTGCAAATCCAACTGCTTGTTCAGCCCCAATGCGCCCATGATGAGCGTCATGGCAAGCCAAAATTGGCGGTGTGGGCCAGCTTGCGATTTGCGTTGGCACAAGTAGCAAAGCAGCATGGCTGTGCCATAAGCCGCAACGGTAATCCAACCTGTCGCATTCGGGTCACCTATGCCGGGGTGCCAACGCCCATCATTCGTAGTTGCCATCGTGATTTCTTCGGAATCGCACTACCGAGCAAACGGTGCGGCCAAAGGCTCACCAACAAAAACCCCCTGCGCCGGCCATGCAACGCTGGCCCAATACGCCTCGATCGCGCTGCCACCTTGTACGTAACGGGCCAACAAAACCTGCGGATGTGGAAACTTTTGCAGGTGGTTGCACGGCTCACTCACCGTGCCATAGCTTGCAGTGGCACCCGCATCCAGCCATTCGACAGCGCTCATTTGTTCATGCGTTCCGGCCAAGATGCCGCCAAATGAAGTCAATTGGTCGGCCAGTGCGCCCGGGAGCCACGGTATGGCAGACGGATCTTCCACACGGGGCAATCCGGTTTGGTACAAGAATACACGCCGTAACGTTGTTGCATCGGCAACGTCGCGCCGCTCAATCTGAATGCCTAGCTCGGCCATGGTCCGTGCCGGCGGATAGGCACGCGAGCGGACATTGCGCGCCTTGTCCGCTGTGGTCACAAAAACGGCCTTGGCAATCGGCACGCCGCGCTTTCCCAATTGCTGGTCCGCCGCAATGCCACGGTCAATCAGCGCGCGTGCCCGCTCGACACTGCCCGACGCCAACAACATGGAAGGCCTTAGGCCCAAGTCCGTCCACGGGCGCCTACTTTGGCTGGCAAATAAACGCGATGGCGCGCTGGCCGCACACGTGTTGGTACAGATACCAGGCTGAAAACCCAGGGTAAGTGCGGCAGTAATCGAATTGCACTCCACTGCGTAGGGCTCCACCCATGCCAATGCAAGTGCTTGTACGTGTGGTCCCATGTGCGCACGAACCTGCACTGCCAGTGCATCAAACTCTGCGTGGCTGAGGCTTGCTTTTACTGGCAGCGTCAGTCGCAAGACTTGATCCGAAGGGATGCCCCTGCGCTGTGCATAGTATTCACCCACAGCCACTGAATAGGGGTCTGCAATATTGATCACCAGACCCACATCTTGCGCGGTAAGCCGCGCCTGAGCACCATGCGGGCTTGCCCAAGTGACACCACCACCCAAGAGCAATACGACTGCTGCGAATAGCTTGAGCGAGAGGCTGCGATAGTTCACAATTTTGCGGGGGGGGGGGGGGGGGGCGGGGGGGGGGACAACCCCCCCCCAGGGGTCAAAGAAGACGGGGGGTTTTGAAAAGGAAATCCGTCCCACTATAAGCAAACCCCCACGGCGGG
>JACCDN010003934.1_pt1 | contig 19321 bp, 33 predicted proteins | sample 7441691 | NCBI WGS metagenome assembly JACCDN01 (sample SAMN15323439, study PRJNA562643) | freshwater metagenome | isolation source: river surface water | place: USA:Blue River Watershed | collected 2017-08-16 | reverse complement strand
GTACACAATAATTTTACTTTGTACTACTGCCTTAACACGAAGACTTCACAGTTTCTACGCTGGAGTAGTACTAAATCATTACCAATATGTCAAAGACCATCACGCTTAACCTACGTGCTGAGAATTGTGTGTGAACACAATTATTAGGTTTGGTCTGGTAGACAAGACTCGAACTTGCATTAATCTCCTGCTTCCAATGCAGGCGAGGCACCAATTCCTCCACTACCAGTTGTACTATTTTTATTTTTGTCAGGAAGGTACGATTCGAACTTACAACACGCATCTCGTCAGAATTGTCTCCAAACATATTGGTTTCCCAAATGTGTCTTCCTGATTTTACTTCTGTCAGGGTAAGAGGACTCGAACCTCCGACCTCCGCATCCCAAATGCGGCGTTCTACGCAAACTGAACTACACCCTGTTGTTTTTAATTTGTTTTAAAAACAAAAAACCCGACTCTTTTCGGAATCGGGTTTGTTGCTTTTTTTTAGAATTTACACTTTTATCGCATATCTCCTATATTGTTATAAACAACAAACCCAACTGTGCCTGGACGAATATAATCATACCCACCTATGGCAATACAATCCATATCCGCCACAGGCACCAAGGGGCACCACGGACGCATAGCAATTGCGTTAATTCGATTTGTTATGTTATTTACTAAGTTCATTTTACTTTTACCTAAATATGCAAAAAAATTTATTTTGCGTTTTTATTTTTATTATTGTTTCAGATTGCAAATATACAACCAGTTTTTTAAATAACAAGTTATTTTCTAATTTATAATTCAATTTTGTTATAAATAATTGATTTTCAGGAAGAAAATTTTTAGTTTAATCACCAAACAAATCAGAAAAGTTTTCATCTTCTACATCAGAAGTTAATTTGCTTATATAAATATATCTTTCATCAAATTCTATATCAGGTATTTTTTTCCAGTTATATCCACCACCTGTTTCATAAAGTCCGGGAGGAATATCTACACTATAAATTCCAGATTCTGGTATTCGTGCAATTACATATACATGTTGTTCTCCTATTTCTTGTGAATATGTTACACAATCTATGTTATGCCTTGAAAGAACATTGCACATTGAATCAGCTATATCTTGACATATACCACCACTGCCTAACATTTCATCATAGCCTTCATCGTTTTGTAGCCAACCGTCATAAACTTCTTGGGCTGCTTGAGCGAGTTCTGCTTTTATTTGTTGATTAAATATCATATCAGAATTTTCCTTCAAAATTCTTTTAGATACTCTTCTAAAAATATTTTCACTTAAACTTTTGAATTTTTTATATTCAGGAGAGTCCCAATCATTTCCTCTATGATATTCACCAAAATCATGATGTATAGCAGGTGTCTCTTGAATCTGTACATCTTTTAATACATGTTGAAATAATCCTATTGAATGATGTCCAAAATTTCCCTGGTCATTACTTTGAGCAAAATCATTAATTTTAATTCCATCATAACCGGAGTCTTTAACTTGTTGAAACCATGAATGTTTATGATAATCTAAATCAGTTAAATCACCTTCTATTTTCCCTCCTAATGTAGTATCATATATTTTTAAATCTCTTTTTGGAGTTACAATAAGTAATCTACCAGGTGCTCTATAGTCTTTGGGCTGAAGTCTGTTTTCATTATATTTTAATTTCCAAAAACTATTATTATTAAAATCATCCCCATCAGATTTATATCCAAGTTTATGAAGTTCTTGATTAACATAATTATTAATTTGTTTATTAACTTCAAATTCAAAATACTTAGTTTTAGATTCTTCGAATTTATTTTTTAAATCAGATAGGGTTTTTAAAACATTTCTTTTTTCATCTGATTTTTCAAAGTTTGAATTCTGATAATCATTATAAAGTTTATCATATTGGTTTTTTAAATTTTGATATTCTTTATAAATTTCATCTCGTTTATTATATATGTCTTTAAAAATCGGTGCAATTTTAAAAGACTTAGCTTTATGTCCACTACTAAATTCAATTTGTGAATAATCATATTCAATACCCAATTGTTTTTGAAATAATTGTATGGTCGGATTATCCGAAGGCATTCCGATAGATTCCGAAGAAGTATAAATAAAACTTCCTGCTACCGGAATATAAGATTGAGAAATTAATGAATTATTTGTCGTCCAGAATATGCCATCATATCCACCTGGTCTTACTTCGTCTTTATTAAATTTTTCTATGGTACCATGAAAAAGTTCAGTACCAGCCTTAATAATAAGATTATTATCATCTACTTGTTCAATAGATTCATTAATTATTTTTTTTACGATTTTATTTACTATCTTATTAAGAATTTCCATTACTTAAATAAATAGAAACAATTTTCAAAAGGTAATTAATCTCTTTGTTTATTTAATTACTTCGATTAATTTAACATATTTAAATTTCAATAATTTTACAAGATGAATCCATTCTTCTGGAGCACCATCTTTACCTCCAGGATTTTCTGGATGTTTTATATGCACCAATAAATCGGTTTCAATGGTGTCATCACAAGAAGGAATAGCAAACAAATAACCTTCATCAATAATACCCTTAAATTCTCTTCCTCCCCAAATAATTTTTACTTTTTTTCCAGGTTCAGGAATTCCTATTAATTTGGAATATTGTTTGTTAGTTAATTCTGTATACTGATATTTATTTTGTTCATCAATTAATTCTTTCAGTTTATTTTTCATTTAATCTATTTTTAATTAAGTTAAAATGTTCTTGAACATTTTCAATCATAATATAATTCCTTTTTAAATTTTTGGCAGCTAAACCACTACTACCAGAACCTGCAGCATTATCAAGTATTAAATCACCTTCGTTGGAATATGTTTTGATAAAATATTCACACAAATCCAATGGTTTTTGCGTTGAAAATATCGTTCCGTTGAGTTTGTTTTTTTGTTTGTCACTTTTATATTTCAAGACACTTCTTGGATATCTATCTGTTTCGCCACCTCCACTAACGTCTTTTTTTACTTTACCATAAATTTCAGTTTTATTACAAACATCTTTTCTTTTTGTATAAGAATTAATAGGTTTATGCCCAGTTGTTTTTTGAAAATTATAAACTGGAAGGTTTTTATAAAACACCAAGATATTTTCATGGGCTTTCATGGGCATTTTTTTTGCATTAAAATATCCTGTTGCTTGAGTTTTTTCCCAAATCCACTCATATCTCAATAAAGGAAGATTACTACATCCCAAAACTTTATCAAAAGGAGTTTGTGCGAAAAGCAATATGGCACCATTAGGTTTTATAATTCTTTCATATTGTTCCCATAATTTTACCAAATCAATTGGACTATCCCACGAACAATTGGTTGACCCATATGGCAAATCACAAAGAATCATGTCTATAGATTCATTTGGAATTTTTGGCATCAAATCAAGACAATCACCTAAATAAGTTTTGTTAATTTCAAGCATTTATAAGTTATATTTTATTAAATACAAAAGTAATAAATTATAAAATATAAATCAATATGTTATTCAATGAATTTTACAAGCACTTCATTAACAAAATAAATCATATCATCTTCAATAATTTTATCAAAAGTATCTTCTGATTTATGACAAAGTATCCAAGTTGGTGGATATTCTCTGTTATTATAACTATAAACATCTTCATCTGTAAAACATCCAATACAAATACTATCTAAGCCAAAACGTCTTAAAGCATAGCTGTCATTATATGGAGTTCCAACACTTAAAACATTTGGGATTTTTTTAGCAACTATATGTAATAATTTAGAATTTTTAAATTGTGAAACAGCAATCTCGAAATCTGCCCAAATATTTTTTCCACGTCCAGTCAACTCAAGATTAATAGCATATAAAACATTTTCAAAAATAGATTCTTTTTTCAGAGATTGATTAGCTATCCTTGCAGCACCTGAAGCATAATTTGCGAGTTCTTCACCATCCGTAAAACAAACAATTACATTTTTGTTTAATTCTTTTGTTTTAAGAATAGAACAGAACTCCAATAAATTACAAACACTCGAAGTGTTATCTTGTGCGTTTTGACTATATGGATTTGCAATATCGTGATGTGAAACGAATAAGATAGTTTCTTTTTCTTCTGTATTTTTTGATTGGAATTTTACATATATGTTTATATATTTATAATCACTATCATTATGTGGAAAAAATTCATCCTCCTGATAATCGACTTCCAGTAATTTTAATTGTTCAATAATATAATCTGTTCTTGGTGTTCGTGGTTCAACTCTTTTACTAAATGAAGAGAAAGAAGAAATTTTTGACATATCAGAAAGATATTGATATGATGTTTTATTAGACATTTAATATTTTATTATTCTTAGTTTAAGATTATATTTTTTTGATAAGTCTATCATGTGCTTTGAGCCTTTTGAAATGCCGTCCCAAAAAACCACACAAGCATCAGCAATTTTTGCCATTTCTTCATTACGAATATAACCGGCTTTTTTACCTATTGACCAATCAGCAGGTTTTTCAATTATTTCAAACCCTTTTTCCTTTGCATAATATTCGCCTAAGGTATCAGCACCAGAAGCTTTACCTGATATGATTATAATATCTTCTTTAACATTTAATAAAATATTATCCATTTTCTTTTTTAAAAATGAATAATCTTTAAATGTCCTTGTTCCTGCTATTATTATTTTCAATAATTTTATTTTTTATGTTTTTAAACAAAAAATACACACAACTAATTGAAAAAAATAAAACAATATATAGAATCCAATAGTTTTGTGTTGTTAATATTAAAATAATAAAATTTTTAAATAATAAAAATATTTCCCATACTAATAAAGATAAAATTCCCAGGTAATAAACAAGATTCATTATAAAATCAAATAGCTTCATTTTTGTTATGATTTAGTAGTGTTATAAAATTTTGTTCATAATCAGGTTCTATTTTTTTATATTTAGTGTCTGGAGTATAATAACTATCGGGATTATCCCAATATTTTATTATGTTATTAAAAAAGTTTATACCATGTGAACTTGAAGTTATTATTTGATTATGATATAATTTAAAACATTTCATTTTCGCTTCAATAAAAATAGAAGCAAAATTTTCATCAGATTTAGCTTTTTCTAAATCTAAAACTGTTTTCTGTGCATATTCTAATAAATTCATAAAAATTAAATGTAATAATTAAAACAATAACAATTATTTATTTTAAAAATCAAAAGATATGAACAAATTTACTGAATTATTAAATAGAAATAGTAATAAACTCTTTAATTTTATCTTTGCCTAAAAAACCCTTCATAGTTTGAAGAATATTACCTTTTTTAAAAAGCATCAAAGTAGGTATACTTTTAATATTAAATTGTGATGCTAATTCAGGATTTTCATCAACATCTACTTTTAAAATATTTACTTTTCCTTCATATTCTTTTTCAATTTGTTCCAGAATCGGAGATAAAGTCTTACAAGGTCCACACCATTGTGCATAAAAATCAACTAAAACTGGAATTTCGGAGTTAATTTGTTCTTGAAAATTTTTCATTATTTTAAGTTTTGTATTTATAAATATAATTTTAAAATTTTAAAATTAAAGCCAATTATATCTGAAATTTCTATCTATTTAATATATAATGAATAATGATTTAAAAAAAATTGTTAAATTTTTAATTTATAAAAATTTATTTGAAAACGTTGTGCTTTATCATGGTTCAAATAATAATTTTCAAAATTTCAGTTTAAATCGTATTGGAACTGGTGATGGAGGGAATTTATTTGGTAGCGGATTTTATTTAACCGATAATGAAAAAGTAGCACAACATTATGCAAAAAAAGTTTCAAAAAAAAAATACATAACAGGATATAATTTTCAAGGAATTTTAGGTACTGAAGAACCAATATATCATAAAGACGCTGATGACTTAGCTTCAAAAGACATGAAAATAAATAAATTTTATGTTAAAGGAAATTTCTTAGAAGCAGAAAATTATATTATAAGCGATAAGTTTAAAGAAGAAATTATAAATCTAATGATAAAACATTCTGGCTTTGGTAAAGAAGCTCATGAAATTGTAGAAAGGACTTTTAATTTTTTAAGAAATAATAAAGATAAAATAAATAAATATAGAGGAGAATTAGAATATATTATTCAACATCTCGCTATGGGTAACGAAAAAATTATAGAAGGAATAAAAGAATATATAATAAAAATGGGATATGATGGTATTAAGTATCCTTCTGACCCCTCATATGAGGGTAGTGGCTCATATAACTATGTTATATATAATAATAAAGTTATAAAAAAACCCTTCAATAAATAAGAATGAAGGGTTTTTTATTTAATAAACAATTTAAGAATTATAAAATTTACTTTTAATTCTACTTACAATACTTTCGGTAACATTGAATTTTTTTGCTATGTCTTTTTGAATAACTTTTTTATTCTTCAATGCACTTATAATTTTTTTAATCGTAGACTGAGGAGTTACGTTGATAGTTTTTTTATTTCTTTTAAAATCAGGTAAAACATGCTTCCAACATTCTCCTCTGGCTATTCTTGTTATTTGCATGGTAGAAACTCCATATTTTTCCGCCAAGTCTTTAATGCCATATTTCTTGCATTTGTTAGCAAAAATTTCTCTTTTGATTTTTTCTACGTTTTTTTTTGTTAACTTATATTGACTCATAATTTTGTTTTTTAGTTTCCAAATATATAAATTTATTCAACGACTTCTACTTTTTTGTTTTTTCTTAATTTATCAGAATATTGTTGTTTAACCTTTTTACTAATTGGAGCTGGCCTACCCCTATTATCAATTTTAACAAAAACCATTCTGGTAGTACAAGCCAAGAACTCGCTTCCGTTTTCTGGGTCATGTATTTTAACTTCTAATTTAATTGTCATACTGGTGTTACCAATTTCTAATAATTCTCCAAAAATCAAAATTATTTCTCCAATTTTAATAGGTTCTTTAAATACAACTTCTTCAATTTTGACTGTAACAACCTTGCCTGTGTCTGCAATTTTAGAACAAAAAATAGCTCCGGCTTCATCTATTAAAGATAATAAACGACCTCCAAACATATTGCCGTGTATACCTATATCTTGAGTTTTACATATTGCCGAATTGATTAATTCCATAATTTTTTAAAATTAAAAATTTTGTTATTTTCTATAATATAAAAGTAAAAATAAAAAAAGATAAAAGAATAAAAAATAGTTGACATCAATGTGTTAACAAAAAATGGAATTGCCATAATATAACAAGTTACTAATCCATCCAAAGTAAATGGGTATCCCCCACTAAGGAAAACACCGAGATTTGAAAATATAAAAAATGTACAACTACTGAAAACAGAAATTTTAGCAAGATTTTTTGGATTTTTAATATCCAACAATATTTGACCAAACAAAGCTATAATAATCAAACTGAAATAAATATAAAGCATTGTTGTGTGAAAACCATATCCAAACAAATATTCAAGTGCTAAATCGCTTATGGCAAAAGTAGAAAGCGGAAGTATAATTCCAAATTTTTTATCAGGAATAATAGCACCGCAAAACAATACGAAAGACAACACTGGTGTAAAATTAGGAATATGTGGGATAATTCTTGAAAAAATTACACCCAAAGCACAGATTAAGAAGAAAATTGTTTTTTTATTAAATAAAGTATTCATTTTTAGATTTTAAAACAAGGCAAAATTAATTAAATTAATTCAAAACTAAATACATTTAAAAAATTAATAATGTGAAAATTTCAATAGAAAGCACAAAAAATTTAAAATAAAAAGCCGGTATAACTTACCGGCTTTCTTATTATATAAAATATTTATTTAACTATTTTCTTTCCACATCTTTTTCGTACTAAAATGGTTTAATGAGTATGATTTATTATTTAAGCACAATCCAGTCAAAAAATAAGTAAGATAAAAAATAGATGCTAAAGTTAAAATACAGATAACGCCAATTGTAACTCCTGATATTAAAGTGTTTTCTTGATTGGTATAGTTTTGGGCTATATTACCCAAAAAAAGAAACGATTGTTGCATTAAAATACTCAGCAAAACAGTTAACATTATAGTAAACATTTTAACTCTCAAAGTAGATTTTGTAATTATTCCTAACATTCTTCTAAATAATGTAAAATCATTTCCCCAAACTTTTAAGATTTTATAATGATTTTCATCAACCATGTAGAAAAACATAGGGTCTTTTAATGAAGCAAGAAAATCTTTTTTTACGGTTTTTGTGGTGTCAATAAAAGTTTGAATTTTGTTTCTGGGAGTTATATAATCAGAAAACATTTTTGGTGGTGCCAAAACAAAAAATTTTCCAGAGTCACTGTTTAAAGATTGGTTTATATTTAAAGAATATTTCTTTTTGAAATTTAAAACTACAGCCCCTAAATCGGCAGGTATTTTTCCACGATATTTATTAGCACCCCTTAAATAAAGACGATATTTCAATGCTAATTGTTCAATATCATTGATATGAAAAATACCATCTTCATACTTTTTAGTAAGACTATCGTTAAGAATTTTGTTTTCAATACTTTTTTCAGCAATTTCAATTTCTTTTGAAATCCCTATATCTCTTAACAATGCTCTTTCTTCTTGGGCGTTTGACTCCATTAATTGTTTTACATCGGATAAAAAGCGATTTTCGCCATTAAGTCGAATGTTTTTATTATTTTCAAGAGATTGAAGAAATTTATTTTTTTTCTCTGGTGTAATCACTGGATTAGTGACTGGTTGTTTTGTTTCTTTTGACATAATAATAGTTTTTTTGTTAATAATATTAATAATAGGGAATCAAATATAGAAAAAAAATTTTGATTTTAAAAAAAAACTATGAAATATCAATTTTTTATAAATTTAGAAACAAACTGCATGGGATTATTTAAAGTCAATATATTAACAAAATAAACACCATTACTAAAATTTTGAATATCTATTTCTAATTTATCTGAACTGTTTAACCTGGTACTTTCTTTAGAATAAACCTTAATTCCATTTTCATTAAAAATTTCAACGTTAACCTGAGAATGTTTTTCAGATGTTGAATAAATATTTAAAATGTTTTTTGCCGGATTAGGCACTATAATATATTTTTCAACAAATATAGATTTAGCAGATATAATATTTGAATATTCATAATTACCGTCATAATCAACCTGTTTTAATCTATAATAGTTTATTCCGGATTTTAAGTTTTCATCAACGAATTTATAATTTAAAACAGTATTAGAATTTCCAGCACCTTCTGTTATATTAATAATTTCCCAAGAATTGATTTCAGATGCTCTTTCCAAGACAAAATAATCATTATTGATTTCAGATGCTGTTGACCACTTTATTACATTTTTATTTTCCAGAGGTTCAATTTCAAAACTAATTAATTCTATTGGTAGAGCAGAAATGTTTATCAAAGGACAAGCATCTGTTTGTGGACAATTGGGTGTCCAAGTATAACAAATGTTATACCATGTAGAATCCTGTAAATAATCAATAAAGGTGTTAACTCTTGGTAGTGGTAAAATATTTCCAGAAACAATTAGTGTATCACAATTTTGATTATAAAGATTAAATGTCAAAGAATTATATAAAGGAAACGGTCCACATTGACCAGTAATCAATAAGTAACCCAAATTAACAGGATTAGTATAAAACCAAGAGAAACATCTTGTCACTGGAATTCCAATACCCGAAGATGTAATGGCGGGATTTAAAGGATAAGGAATACATGTAGCTGAATTAGTCTGTGGAAATGCCTGGCCAATAATATTGTTACACTGGGGTTCTAATTGCGCAAACGATTGTGTAACAAACAACAATATAAATAATAATAATACAAATAACTTTTTGAACATTTTAAGAAGGATTTTTATATAAATAGTGTAATAAATGTTAGAAAAATTATAGATATTTATATGTAAATCATTATTTATATTAAACTTTTTTAAAAATGTTAAATAAATTAATTAAAGAATCTGTTAGAAATATATTATCTTCAAATAATTTGATAGATATTTTTTTTAATTATTATACCAACAAAACAGAATGTAAGAAAAATTCTTTTGGTTGGAATTATGTTGTAAAAAAATATGGAGACAATGTTATTGATGACATGATTCAAATTATTATGAATGAAGAGGGCATTTCTGAGAAATCATTTAAATTGGTTGATGATGCTATTGCTCGTGCTAAATCTTATATCCTGGATAATGAACTAAGCTTAATGACAATTGAAAAATGTTATAGTGAATCTAAAAGAACTAATTTATGTGCAGAAATTATCTATTCAACATTTAATAAAGTAAATCTACAAGAAAAAAAGAAATCAAAATTTGAAAAATTGAAAGATAACAAAATACCACTAACTGACGAAGAAAGAAAAGAATGCTTTAAACAAGATGCTATTTGGCACAATGGCTATTCTAAAGACCCAAACACTGGTAGAGAAGTAAAAAAAGTTTGTGCGGTCTGGAAATCAAAAAATCCTAAAACCGGAGAAATAACTTACATTACAAATACACACAGAGCTTATCAAACAAGAAAAAGTTTACAAGCAGCAATAAATATTTATCATAGTTTTATAAAAGGGACTTCTTAATCATTCCTCTTCCATCATAATGGGAAATTCTTCTATTTGAATAATATTAACATCAACCCACAAATTAATATTAATTAAAATATTATAAAACCAATTTCTCCCCTTTAATTCATTTGTTTCTAAACTAAAATAAGCAGGAATACTTCTGTAATATGCCTTTTTAAAACTTGTATTTTTCATTTTCCCTTAAAATACGGTGTGAGATTGTTTGGAAGAATAACAAATTTAGGTTTATTATTTCTTTGTCTTTTTATTGAATAGTTTCTTTTATCTGTTATAATTGATTTGACTCTTTTTTTACTTAAAATAACAACTTTCATTCTTAATCTTGGACCTTTAGGGTTTTTTATTCTGAAAATTTGTTCATCACCCTCTAATTCTCCATACCATATCTCCCCAGGAAAATGATTTATTTTTTTCCTGAATTTTACTTTTTGTTTTTCTGTTAATTTTCGAAAATCATCATCAAAAAACAAATTAGATATACCAACAACATCACAATCTCCAGCTACTGTTGCAGACATTAAATCTTTATTATATTGGCCACCGGATTTTCCGCAATAACAAACCCTCCATTGTTTTTCAATTAAGCGAACAACATCGTTACATTGTTTACATCTAATTAACTTCATTTTTCAATTATTAGTTCTCAAAATAATCTTTATTTCTATTATAAGATTCTTCGGTTATTTCACTCATGGAAACTATCCAAAAACTTAAATAAGAATTAGGAATTGTCTCTCTTTCTATTTGCTCTATTTGTTTTAATTTGTCAACAGGATGTATTTTACTTACATAATTCCATCTGGATACATGCCCAGTTCTTGTTTCTCCAGCAATCACATAATAATAATAATACATTTCTTTTACTTTTGCTTCTTCTGAGCAGTCTTCGAAGTTTGCGCCACAAGTGCAAGAACCTTTGTCACAACACACCTGTTGTGTTTCTGGTTCGATATATTGTTTTTCTTTCATTTATTTTTAAAGATTTTAACAAATGTAATATTTAATTTTATAAAAAACATTAGTAATTTTAAGAAATTACTTTTATAAAAATGCTCTTAGTAAAAACATATTTAAATATAAGCACAATACCTGGTATTGGAATTGGTTGTTTTGCTGGTCAAAACATACAAAAAGGAGAAAAGATATGGCAATTCAACCCTTTAATAGACCATGTTTTTTCAGATGAAAAAATTGAATATTTTACAGATTTAGAAAAAAATTTTATAAAAAAATATTCTTTCAAAAGCAAAGGTCTATATTACTTGTGTGTGGATAATGCAAGATTTTTTAATCATTCTGAAGAAAATTGTAACACAATAGACCCCTCAAACGAGAATGCCACCTATGCTTCCAGGGATATAAAAGAAGGTGAGGAAATTTTATCTAATTACAAAAACTTTGGAGTAACAAAAGAGGATTTAAATTTTAATATTGATTTATCACTCTGATTCGATGATTTTAATATTCAAAGTTGTACTGTTTCTATTTAATACATGAACATAACATTCACCTTCTGGTAAAACTCCTACGACAAATCTAAACTCAGTATAAATTTGACCGTTATTTGATTCTTGATTTAAATAATCAAGTAGTTTTTCAACTTCTTTTATTTTTATTTTGTTTTCCATGTTTCCAATTTATGCATATCCAATTATCATTCTGCCTTTTTCAACAACAAACTCATCTACATAATAAACTTTAAATGCGACATTACATGTAAATTTTAGAGTTAAGTCTTCCAGTTTATTTATCCATTCATTAATATATGAAAATTTATAAAAAATTATGGAACCCATTTTGCTTTTTACAAAATCAGAGAAAGAAAGAACTGTGCTTCCTGAGCAAATCGGACAATTACTACCATTATAATGATTAGAAGGAGATTGCAAAAATTCGCCATGAATTTTACATATTATTATTACTTTTTTTAAAGCATTCTTATATTGTACTTTGCTGTAATCATATTTTTCTCCATGAATCTTTTTTGATTTTTCAATAAATTCTAAAGTCTTTTCATCTTGCACAATAAGATTTTTAATTTTTCTCTCCTCTTCAAACGGCAGCCATTCTTTTTTCTTAGTCATGATAACTATTTATTTTTAATTTTTAAATTTATAGTTTTAACTAACAAATATAATAAAAAAACTAATTATAAATTATAAAAAATGCCAAAAAAGAAAGCAAAATCTGACAATTCAATAGTCTCATTTTCAGTATCTCCAGAGAACTATGAGAAATTTTTGGCTTTTTTCGAAGAAAATTGTATAGACCGAAGCAAGTTAGTAGAAAAACTAATTATAAAGCACATAGAGAAGGAAGAAAAAAAATCTCTTTCAAAATAACTACTTTTCATTTTTTTCATACTATTTATAATAAAAATAATAATTATAGTATGAAAACAACAAGACAAACTTTATCGGCATCATTAGATACTGCGGTTAAAAACCGATTTGATAAATTCTGTCAGGAACGACAGATTAATAAGTCCAGATTAGTTGAATGGCTAATTGAACAACACATTGAACAGTTTAAGGTTCTTACAGACGTGGAGGGTCTGAAGAAATGAAGGCGTTGTTTACGGAGGAGGAGTTTGAATGTGCCAAGGCGAGTGAAAAATTGCCATGTGAATGCTATCAATGTGCTAAAATTTTTTATAGTAAAAAATCTAATATTTCAGCAGCGAGAAAAGGACATGTTGCAATCAAAGTTAAATTTTGTTCTATCGGATGCGGAAAAAGATATAACAATTTAAATAATAAAATTGATTGTCCTTCGTGTAACCAAAAAATTACCACTTGCAATATAAATGTTCATTTAAAGACTTGTGGAACAATAAGAGTTGGAACCAGGCGAAGTCAGCCAAAATATGAACACGGGAATTCTGGTAAGGGAAATCAATATACAAAAGCTAAAGCGACAGGCATTCCTTATGTAATAAGTGAAAAAACAAAAGAAAAACTTAAAATAGCAGGAGCCAAAAGAAAACACACAGAAGAAAATAAACAAAAAATTCGTGAACAAAAAATTAAATTATATCAAGAACATCCAGAAAAAATACCTTTTAAAATGTACAAATATTTTGAAAAGAGTTATCCGGAAAAAACATTTGAACACGGGCTTACATCAAACACAATAACAAATTATATATATGATTATAAACAAGGAATGTATTATTATGATTTTGCAATTCCTAAATTTAAATTAGATTTTGAAATTGATGGTGATTTTCATAACAAGCCAGAACGTATTATAAGAGATAATTTAAGAGACGAGTACTCTTTAAGAAACGGATGGACAATTATTAGATTTGAGGCACGATTAGTTTTAAAGCAATTAGATTATTGTATAGAAAAAGTTAAGGATGTTTTAAAAAATTTTGATGATTACAAGGGTCGAAAAATTAAATATTGGTATAAAGATTACATAAATAAAAAAGCCACACCAAACAAATGATGTGGCTTTAGAGCGGAGGCAGAGGGATTCGAACCCAATCTACCTTTCGGTTACAAGTTTGTGATGATTACTCATCTCCTTGGACTATTTCTTTACCCACGACTTTACGTTTGGGTAGTGGACGCTAATTCCGGTTATTAAGAAGACTAAACTTCCCCGGTAGTCTCTGAACCTTCAACAAGTGTACTTGTTGCTTGGCTTAATGTTGACCATTATACATAATGGTTTTCGTTAAATTCATCCACAGTTTCAATCATTGTTTCCAATGAAAGCTGCAAAAACTACAGCCGACTGCTTCATCCATATGAGCTTTACCTCCGATTCAATAAACAAAGAACTCTCTATAATACCAAGATTGGTATCAGCTCTTCCGCCTGGACTTGAACCAGGAACCCTCGATTTAACAAATCGCCGCTCTCAGTCCTATTTAGAGCTACGGAAGAATAATTTTCACTTCCCCGACAGATTACAAGCCTGCGACCTTTGGTGCACCAACGCTCTTATGATACTGAGCTACGAGGAATATATTGGGTGAAAGATGGGATTCGAACCCACATTAGCATAAGCATTCCAGAGTCACAATCTGGTCGGCATCCCTTACCGGCTACAATCACCATATAAACTCTGTGATTTTCTCCACAGAGTAAGAGTTGACGTTTTAGGGTCTAACCATGCAGTCACGCTTAAAGTTTACATTTCACCAAAAGCAATTATTGTTTTTAATATTTCGCTTAAAACTTCAATCTCAATATCACAATATTTTGCAATTTTCAGAATCTTTTCTTCATCTTTCGGAATTCTACATAAACATAATTTGTAAAACTCCATTTCACTGCATTTTAATTTTTCATTGTTGTAATTTTGCAAGTAGTAGCTGCAAAATTCAGAATCAGATTTCAACCTATCGGAAGCTATCTTGAATAGTTGTAGTTTCTCTTTCATACTACTCTATTCCGGAATTTATTTAGAAGTTCGACATAATATCGCTTTTTTATAAGATAATTTAAGATTATTGTATAAATGCACGATATTTTGAGATTATGTTATTTTGATGCGATAATTTACAACATCATTTTTATATGAGCTTGCAATAAAATTGTATAATTTTATACCCTCATTTTTGATTATCATCCATCTCTTGGTCAAGTTTTCTTTTCAATTCTGCTCTGTATGCTTTTTTTAAGGCTCTATTTGCATTTTTAACTTCAAGTTTAGTTGCTTTATCTGCCATTTCAGGCAGTTTGAATTTGCTTCTTGAACTTTGCTTCTTTTCTCCTTTTCGTGTGTATGGTCTTAGTTTCATTATTTTTTTTGTATTGTTCATCGGTAAAACTCCTAAACAATCTGAAATCATAAGGTATTTTTTTATATTTCAGTTTTGTTGTAATCAGAGAGTTTAAATCTCCCTGATAGGTTCTCACCTTTTTGTTTTTTTGTTTTCTTTCAATTTTATTATCTACTCTTCTGCCGAGCATATGTCCGACAGATATTTGATTTACTGATTTGCTCATTTTAATTTTTTAATTATTAGACATAAAAAAACCCCGGAGGTTTTATCCACCGGGGTTGTTTGTGTGTTAGATTTATTAGTCAATCACAATACAATCTCAGCCGATGGATTTTTCCTCGGATTATGATTATTATTATGATTGGTAGTTCTCATTTTGTTTTTTTTAAAAGTGTTTTTGAAGTTTGTGATGTTATCTTCTACTTCATGTGTCCACTAAACACACTTTCTTTTTCCTTTTAAGACTTTTTCTTTCATAAAAATAAATAGTTTAATATTTTTATTTCAGAATGCAAATATACAACAAATTTTCAAAATAACAAAAATATAAATTATAAAATATCATAACTAATTGAAAATCAGATTAAAAAATTTAACTATTAAATGATTTTTGAAAATTTACAAATTAACCACAATAACGAACAATATTCATATAATATATAAACAGTTCTGATTCATCGAGCCATTTATAATGTTCCGGAAAATCGAACATTAATTTACCTCCTCTTATTTCACTGTGAAGTTTATCTCTCCAATTAATAAATTCTTGAACTACTGTAATTAACATAATATTTATTCAATTGATATTATATCTCTTTTTTGATTATTTCGTATCATCTTTATACTTTATATGTTGTCATTATATAAAATATTACTTAATAGGTACTACTGGAGTAAGTCCTTGCCCCATGACAATGGTTACATTTTGTTTATCACGAACTAATTCAACCTTTTCCTTTTCAATTTCCAAATGTCGAAGTCCCAAATATTGTTCAATAGACATATTCATTTCTTGTTGATATGCTTTATCTGCAATAGCTTTATTAATATCTGCTTGTTTTCTGGCAACTTCAGCATTAGACCTTGCATCTTGTGTAAGTTTACTTTGATTTTGAGCGGCGGTTCTACGTGTTTCTTCCAAAACTTCATTAGGTGGAGTAACAGCACCAATTGTAACCTGTTCTATTTCTACTGGCAATTTGAGTTTATTTGTATATGAAATTATTTTTTCTAAAAGCTCATTCTCAATTTTAGCCAAAATTTCACGATTACTGGTTAATTCAAACATTTTATGAGAACTTGCTTTGTCACGCACCATTGCACGAAATGTTGGAGCTATGGAATTCTCATACCAATTCTCACCAAACTCTTCATACAAAACAGGTGATTGACCTTTAATTACCTTAAGTTTAAGGTAAGCAAAAAAATCAACAGGAGTATTATCGTTGGTCATCATATCATGAAATTTTTCTGCATATGTTATTGGTACAATTTTAAATTTAATTGCATCAGTTGTATATGCAACCCATTTTTGACCAGACGGAACAGGAGTTCTATCTACGCCACCTTGTCCGAAAATTACTGGTTTCATAATTAAAACTGCTTCCTCATCACCATTTACAGTGATAGAAGAACAACTTGTCATAGTAAAAAATATGCCAATTAATAATGAAAACGAATAAATTAAATTTGATTTTTTCATAGTATTTTTTGATTTTAAAAATCAAATATAGAAAAAAAAACAATCAATTATCATTTTTTACCTCAAATTCATCCCAATATTTATATAATCTTTTAATTAAGATTCTTTTCATCTGGTCTGTTAGAACATTCCAGTTTTCAAATTTAATTTTAAAATCTTTAAAGACATCTTTAAAATCTTTTTTATTTCTATCTGTCCATGTATCATCGTATTTATCAAAAGTAATTTTTCCTAAGGCTTGAGAAAATCTGGCACTGATTTCATGTGGAAGTTTAAGATAAGAAGTAGTTTTTCTATTCATATCTGTAAAGGTTCGCTTTGTTACATCCTGTGGCAAATTTTTTAAGATTTCTACATGTTTCCTCCAGCGTTTAGAATTAGTTAAATTGCCTTTACTCACATAATAATCATAAGCATGTTTCAATTCATGCAAAATAGTGGATTGAAATTTGTAAAATAATTTCGAATAAATATCAAGATTTTCAACTTTGGTTAAAACATGGTCTCCAAAAGAAATATATTTACCATTTAACATTTGCCATATATCCTTAAAATCATCAATTTGATAAACCAAAAAAATATTGTTTGGAGCAATATAATACCCTTTTGTTCCACTTTCTTGAGTTTCTGTTGTAAAGAAAATTCTAATTCCGCTTTTTATTATAAAATTTTTAACTGAATCAGAATAATTTTCAAAATGCACTAAGGTATTAGGTTTGATTACAAAAACATTACTATAAATTCTGTAATAATCATCATTTTCTCTTTTATAAATACCATATTCATTATTCTTCAAAAGACATTCAGAAACATAAATAAGAATATCATTAGCAAATCTATCCAAAGCACGTTCTTCGGCAAGACCTTCAAAAAGCATATGACGTATTATGTTTCTTAAATTCATTTTTAATAAATATCAATTAATAAAGGTTTTTTTTTATATTTGCAATTATAAATTCTAATTTTTAAATTTAAAAATGAGTTATAAAAAAATAATATTTGGAAATGGGAAAATACTCGTTGAGGTCGAAGATGGAAAAAGTAAAACATCTGTAACAGAGGAGTTTGATGACAATTTAGATGAATTTGTCAGACTTTATGATTGTGAAGTTGAATTTCTGCAAGATTTAACCGTTGGAGGATTTTTAAGAGCATTATATCCGTTTTTACCAATAATTGAATACCACTTCTCTGCATTTACCGGAAATTACACTTTAAATCAATATTTTGATTTGTTAGAAATAGAAGCTAAACCTTCTCACAACGAATTAGAACAAAAAATTGATTATATTGAGATGTATTGGGCTTGTGAAATAAATGATAGTTATGATATTGTAAAAAACGTAACTGATAGTAATTTTACAATGTATGGAAGTTATCATGGAAAATCCAAATTGGAAAAAATTAATTATAGTATGAGTTTAACTCCGCTTAATAATTGGCAACATTATAATTTTAAATTAAATAAAAATTTGGATTGTTGGAAAATTTCTGAAGATAAAAACGGAAAAATTAATCATGAGCAAATTTTTTCATCTAATCGAGATTGGAATTTACACGATTTGTTAAAGTGGTTTTTCTACGAGTTGACTTTTATGGGTTCCATAGAAGAAACAAAAAATTTTGCGGATGAATTATATAAAAAAGAAGAAAAAATTGAAATAGGAATTGGTGAATTTGAAAAATTTGACATGAATCAGTGGCAAATAAATTATTATGAAGAAATGCTATGTGATGAAATAGCCAATGAAAATTATGAAGCTGCTGCAAGAATCAAAGAAAAAATTGAAAAATTAAAAGAGGAACAATCTAAGCAATAATCCCAGTAACTTATGTAAGAATTGTGGTAACACAAATTTTTCAATTATTACATTAATATCATCTGTAATATAATCTAATAATATTTATTTGTTATTAAGAAATTTGGAAGTTTATTGATTGAAAAAAAAACACGAGTATAAACAGAAGAACAAAGCGGTTTGGTTGATTGTCTATATTTTTGACCATATCTATCATTAAGAAAGTCAACAAGAATCTTTTTTTCTTCTTTTATATGTACATAATTCTCTATAAAAAATCTTTCGTTATTAACTGATTTAGAATGTAATTTTGTATATTTTGAAAGTCGGTTTTTTATTTTTTCTTTCATAAAAATTAATATATAAAATAGAATTTTAAAAAACAGTAAAAAACCCTGGTTTTTGAACCGGGGTTAGAAGCGGGAGCAGGACTCGAACCTGCGACCCCAAGATTATGAATCTTGTGCGCTGACCAT
>JACCDN010236003.1_pt1 | contig 19332 bp, 19 predicted proteins | sample 7441691 | NCBI WGS metagenome assembly JACCDN01 (sample SAMN15323439, study PRJNA562643) | freshwater metagenome | isolation source: river surface water | place: USA:Blue River Watershed | collected 2017-08-16 | reverse complement strand
TAGCCTTTGACCAAGCACGAAAAAAAGCAATTTACTCAAAAATGAAGGTGATTCCTACTGATTCTGATTGGGTGGAGGTTGAGTCCGGATTTGGAGGCTTAGCAATTTATCGCGCGGGTTTGTTTCTTGACTGTGATTACTCCGTCGAAGATCAAAGTTGCTCTGGTGAGAGCGAGCATGTAAGTCTATCGCGAAAGATTAGAGCTAACGGTGGCAAAATTTTTATCAATCCAGCGTTTGTAAACAACCGGTGGAATACATATAACGTAAATCGTTTTTTTATTGTGCGTCAGATTAGACAATTTTATTGGAATCTGCGGACTAAGTAGCCCTTCGCCTGATAAATCGAATATTTGGATGTCTTTGAAGCCGCCTAAACATGTACAGGAGGTTTCGATCAACTTACCTCAGTGATTTGGCTTTCAAGGCAACATACTCGTTTGGAGAATTCTCAAAGCCAATGGTTATGGCTAGACTACACGCAGAGTTCCATCATCCCCGAGAGAGCAATTGGAGTCGCATGTTAGAAGGAAAGCGTTTCTTGATTACGGGTGGTACGGGCTCATTTGGGCAGACTTTGGTAGAACGACTCAAGTCAACTGATATTTCAGAAATCGTGGTTTTCAGTCGGGATGAAACCAAACAACATTATATGCAGCAGGAGAACGATGATCCAAGAATTAGATTCATCGTCGGTGATATTAGAAATTACGAATCGATCTTGAAGGCACTCCGTGGAATAGATTATGTCTTTCACGCGGCAGCACTAAAACAAGTACCCACATCGGAATCTTTCCCTTGGGAGTTTATTCAAACGAATGTCCTAGGGAGCCACAATCTCTTGAATGCCATAGCTCACTCTAATGTAGCTAAAGCAATTTTCTTAAGCACTGACAAGGCTGTCTATCCCCTAAACTCGATGGGGATGACAAAGGCATTGATGGAAAAGCTTGTTCGATCAGGTGATTATAAAGCGCCGGGTGCGGCGGTAATCACTCGTTACGGTAACGTAATTGGCTCTCGAGGTTCTGTTATCCCACAGTTTGTAAACTCGATACTTGAAACAAAATCTGTCTCAGTAACATCATTAGATATGACCAGATTTATGATGACACTAGAGGAATCTGTTGATCTCGTATTGTTTGCGCTTAGTGCTGGGAAAGACGGGGAGTTATTTGTCCAAAAATCTCCATCCGCAACAGTTGAGACCATTATCGAAGCATTGAAGCTATTGCTGGCCGTGAAAGACGTAAAGATACATAATATAGGAATTCGTCCGGGAGAAAAGATACATGAAACCCTCCTGACTTCTGAAGAAATGAATCTGGCCATTGAACATGATAGATTTTTTCAAGTGCGCAAACGAGGGTCGATGGAAAAATCGACAAGTTCATCCCCAACCTCTCGGGGTGACTACAGTTCTGATAACACAAAGTTACTAAATGCAAGTGAGCTCGCTGAGTTACTGCTTAGAGTTCCAGGCTTACTTCAAGGCAGATAACTCAGTGCCAAGAAGGGTTCTGATTCTGGGAGCGAAAGGTCTGCTTGGATCGATAGTTCTAGAACGGCTTTCGAGTGAACATGACAATTTGATCATCCACGATAGCCAGGAGATCTTGGGAGGGGGCGCCTTCCGGTACTCCCCAAAATCACTTCATTCCTTGGTGAGGAATAATCGGCCTACATTTATCGTGAACTGTGCAGCGGTAACACCTCGAGGCGCAGCAATAATGTCATCGTTACTAGTTAACACATTATTACCTATTCACCTGGCATTTATTGCCCGCACGAAAAAGATACAGGTAATTCATTTCAGTACTAATGCCGTGTTTTCGGGTCTGTCTAGTCCGAATCACGAAAGGTCGCTACCTTCGCCAAGATCATTTTATGGCTTTACGAAATCCTTGGGTGATTTTGCTTCATTCGGTTGTTTAATAATTCGTACATCGTTTATCGGGCAATCACGGAATACTAAAAGGAATAGAGGTCTAGTTGATGCTTTGTACAATTGGGGTGAAAATAAAAAATTTATAATTGATGAAAATTTTTACTGGAATGGAGTCACTGCTGATTTCCTTGCGGAAATTATAGCCGGAATAGTTTTTGCAAATCAGCGAATGTCTGGGCTAGTTCATCTATTTAGTTCACCGCCAATTACAAGACTCGAATTAGTGAGAATGATTGCAAACAAGGTCGGTCTAGAGAATTTGGACCTAAACTTAAGTGAGAACAAGATCCAATGAGATTTCACGCTGCAAACCAAGAAACTTCATTTGGTTTCCAAGCTCTGGGCGTTTGGTGGCTATTTAGAATGCCCATCTTTTCAACAACTAATTCGAGAAATGAAAATCCGGAGAATTAGATGATTGTCCTCAGATAATCTCCGTAGCTCGTGTTCTTATACGAATCAGCGATTAGTAGTAATTGTTCCTGATCAATCCAGCCCTGAATATAGGCTATCTCCTCAGGGACATTGAAATGGAGTCCTTGGCGCTTTTGAAATACTTGTACCAATTCGGACGCAGCAAAAAGTGAATCCACGGTACCGGCATCCATCCAGCCAGAACCTCTGCGAAGGACAGAAACATGCAGGTTCGACTCGTCAAGATATCTCTTAAGTAAATCTGTGATTTCGAATTCACCACGATTAGATTTCGTTAGTTCCTTTGCATACTTGGGCGCCAGTTCATCCAGAAAATAAATTCCTGGAACAGCAAATTTTGATTTTGGGTTAGACGGTTTCTCCTCAATGGAAATTACATCTCCAGATTCCCCGAATTCAACTACACCGTACTCTGTTGGATTGCTGACTGGAAACGCAAGTACCGACGCACCTTTCCTTTCCATGTGCGACTTTAAGGTTTCTCCTAAACCTTGTCCGATAAGTAGATTGTCTCCCAGCATTAGGACCGAGCGCGATCCTTGGAGATATTCTTGAGTAATCACTAACGCTTGGGGAATTCCATTTGGATTTTCTTGTTCGAAATATTGGATCTCTATTCCTAGTTTAGAGCCATCACCAAGAATTTTGTAGAACACATCTACGTCAGATGGATTAGTCACTAATGCAATTTTCCGAATTCCACAAAGCATTAAGGTCGAAAGAGAGTAAAAAATCATAGGTTTGTCGTAAATTGGAATTAGATGTTTGTTTACACCGGATGTGATTGGTGCAAGCCGAGTTCCTTTTCCACCAGCCAACAATATTCCTCTTGTTTCCTGCATATTCCTATTTTCCATTAAGAAAACTTGGGTTCTCTTGATACCAATTAATGGTAGATGCCAGGCCAGATTCAAAATCAATGCTGGATTTCCAACCTAGGTCAGCCAATATCTTGGCACTATTAACGGCATATCGGAAATCATGTCCAGGCCTGTCAGCAACATACTCAATCATTGAATCATCGTAACCCATGCTTCTCAAGATTAAGTGGGCAACTTGGGTGTTGGAATAGAACTCCCCACTCGATATATTGTAAATTTCTCCCGAATTACCATTGTTCATTACTGTTATTATTCCGCGGACGCTGTCACTTACATGAATCCACTCGCGGATGTTCTTACCATCACCATAGACAGGGATTTTGCTTCCGACTGACAGCCGAGAAATAAAATGAGGAATCAATTTTTCGGGGTGTTGAAATGGGCCATAATTGTTGGAGCAGCGAACTATGAGACCTTCGGTGTTATACGTCTTAACATAAGACTGAAGTAGGAATTCAGCAGAAGCCTTCGATGCGCTGTAGGGTGAAGAGGGATCAAGTTTGTCATTTTCTGAGAAACTACCTTGGGTTATCGAACCGTACACCTCATCTGTAGATACTTGTAAAAATCGTATGTTGTATTTTCTCGCCTCTTCAAGCAAATTGAATGTCCCCAATATATTGGTTTCAATAAATACACCTGGCTGGCGAATAGAATTATCAACATGAGTTTCAGCCGCGAAATTTACGATGGCATCAATCTTTCTAGCAGAAAAAATTTCTTGAATTTCCTTTACATTTGTTATATCTGCTCGTACAAATTCGATACCCGCCTTGACCGAATCAAGATTTGACAGATTTCCTGCGTAAGTAAGAGAGTCGATAACCAGTACCTCATGGCCCTGGCTAACAAGCTGCCGTGTCATCTCTGAGCCGATGAAACCTGCACCACCGGTTACTGCTACTTTCATGATATTGATCTCATAATGTCTTCCATTTTCCAGAAAAGTTTTTCTCGTAATCCATGTCGATAATTGACATAAACCGGAAGACATAGAATCCTACGACTAATGGTCTCGGAAACATCTAGTTTCAGCGGTGTTTCAATTCTAGCACTCCCACAATAACCAGAATTAATCGTAGGGAAATAGTACCGGCGAGTTACGACAAATTCACTTATGGCTGTTTGGAATGACTCCAAAAGTTTTTCAGTTTCAAAAACAAGCGGAAAATATGAAAATACCGTGTTGTTGTCTTCCTCTAAAGAGGACAAGCTATCAAATTGATCTATGAGATTCCTGTAGATAGTGCAAAAATCCCGCCGCTTCTCAATATCTCTCTTGTAGAAATCAAATCTGGCAAGAGCTCTCGCAGCCGTGAACTCATCCGCTTTCGCATTCAAGCCGTCTGTAAATGACTTGGAGCTAGAGGCATCGATGCCAAAGTTCGCGCGGATTCTTACTTCTTCGATTGCCTTTTGACTGCCAACCACTAAGCCGCCTTCTCCAATACCGAAAACTTTGGTTGCGTGTAAAGAGAAAACTTCGTAAGTCGCTAGTTTCGGGAAGTTCCAGGTCCTTTTGTCAAACGGGAACGTGGCGGCAGAATCAACCACAACTGGTATATCAACTTTCTCACACATTTCAATAAGATCTGATAAATCTCTAACGTACCCAAAAACTCTAGTTGGTACAACAGCAGCGATATCCAATCTCTCCATATTTAGTAAACTTTGCACTGATTCTCGATCCATTTCGAAGTCTTTATTATTGACATCACAGAGGACCGGTATCCCACCAGCCATTACAACAGCGTGGAAGGTGGCAGCGAAAGTGAAATTGCTTATCACGACGTGCTTACCTCTCACGCCTATCGCCACCAAACAAGCGACTAGAGCTGCAGTGTTACTACTAGCTAAATATCCAGATAAGTTATCATTAACGTTCTTTGCTAGGAGCTTCGACGCGTGCTTTTGAAGTTCACCACTATTCGAAAATACGCCCGAGCGGTATGCCTGTTTTATTTTTCTATTTGATAATCTCAAACTGGGTGGATTCACCTGAATCAGTGGGAGAGGGAAATCTCCCCAGTTCACAGGTTTCACGTGCCCCTCAATTCTCAGATCCCATGGAAATCATACTAGAACAATTTTCAAATAAATTTAATTGTATCTGCCTGGGAATGTTCCAGGAGTAAAAGACATCCGTCTCCAGGTAGGATGGTTGAAACTCCACTCTAATGGACAAAAAAGATTTTAGGAGTCACTTCGGCGCTAATTTAGTGAGTTATGACGCTTATTTATAGAATTAATCGGCAAAACTGAACGAAATTGACGTGATCAAAAAAACGAGTCTTTCGTCATACTTTGAATTGCCTGTTCGAGTTCTTGTGCAGTTTCAGGCCGGCTTGATTCAAAGATAGAGCTCAAATCACTGGTAAGGGAACTTCTGAAAAGTCTCCTAACATAAAATTTCAAGGAGCTTCCTCCGGGCAAAGTTCTTCTTTTCGTGCGATCAGACTCTATTGCTGCTCGATGATCTGCGAATTCTTCGAGAACTTTTCTAATCTGAGCTTGCGTCCTTGAAGGCCATAGGTTTTCATTAACCGCTTTAAGTAGCGCATCGTGCACTTCTCCATAACTAGGATCATGAAGCCAGTCTCCAAAATGGATTTTTCGATTCCAATGAGTATGAGATAAAGGGGGTTCAATCCAATTCCGAACCCAGTAAAACTCTTCATAATTTATCAATTCCCCGCTGATCACCATTCCAAGTTCGCCAATTACTTCATAAATGTATGGAGTTTGAACTTCTTCAAGCATTGAGAATGTCTTCAATATCTGGACTAAATATTCTGATCTTGTAAGTCTGTAAAGCAGTCCAATTTTGTAATCCGTTTTCTGAGATTCTAGGTGCTCTTGCAATCTTTCGAGCTGATTTTTTGATTTATTGACATAACTGCTGTGCGTTTTATAGATCTCTGAAGCTAAAATCTGAGGTCCATACTTTCTAATTGCGAGTACTCTTCCAGAGATGCTCGCTGCCCTCGGTGAATTTTCTAAGTCGGAGCACATTCTGAATAGAGCTGGTGGTAGCAAAAATTCATCGTCAGAAGAAAGAACTGCGAATATGGAATCTATATTCTTTGCCGCAATGCCACACCTTTTCGCGTATGAATCTCTGGCCACAATATATTTAGTATTAGAGGGAATATCTGCAGGTTTCAAGGGCTTATCAGAATTGTGTATCACAAGAACACTCAAGGGTTTGTCTCGATAAAAATTTAGAGTACTCCTGAGGATCGCTTCTCTCCCTCGCGAGAGGATTACAATGGTCAAATCATTCATGTTCGTATTTTCCCTCGTAGGAATTCTGCATGGCTCTCAATAGAAACCGCTTTCTCCGCCAGTAACTTTGCCGTTTCGATTTGACTTGATGTCATCATTGACGAGAGGGTAATTGCTTTCGTTATTTCTGTGTCATTCATCCAGTCCACCTGTTGAAGCAAACTATTCCCTTCCAATCCAGGATAACTTTCCAGACCGCCTTTAGAAATGAGACTGGGTATACCGAGTGCTAAGAATTCAAACACATTCAGGCCCACGGTCAATGGCCGATTTACTTTATTCCCATAATTGGTGGGGTAAAAATGTATAGAATTTCGATAACTTGAAATCGCAGCTGGTTGAGAATCGTATATCAGATGCAAATCTGCCGGGTTACGATTGATTTTAGATACTTCCTGCAGTCTAGAGTTTGAAGCTGTCATAACAACAACATGACAGGCAGAATGAGTTGTCGAATTGCAGATTTCGGCAAACTTGCCAAAACCCTTCCAATCGGTGATTCTTGAAGCAAAGATAAAATGGGGTGCGCTTGAATCGCAATTTTCAAGTTTTTTTCTCGAGAGTTCCATGATGCGAGGAATGTAGATTCCGATTGCACGAATTGTAAAAGGTTTATTAAAGAAACGTTTCGAAAACCAATTTTTTTCAACTTGCTCTACCCAATCATAAGCAAAATTTTGCGAGCCGAAAACTAATTCCGAGCATAAAACGGAATACATCAGTCGTTTCCTTTTTTGCCATCCAGTAGAAAGTCCGATTGATTGATGAACATACGCGAGCAACGGTATCTTTTTACGACTAAGAATGAGAGCTACTCTGAGTTGAAAACAAGAGGATAAACTATGAGTTACGAGTAAATTTGTATTTGATGATCTGAAAAGTTTCCAAAATAGAATGATGCTTATTAATCTATTTGAATCAATGACTCTCGTCCTTACTTTTTTGAATAAGCTAAAGTCTCTATCTAGTTGGAGAATTGAAGATTCTCTCAATGGTGACAAGGTTATTATCTCAACATCTTCCCCTTTTTCAGTAAAATAGTAAAATTCATCCAGTGCCAATCGCTGAACTCCACCTATATCTAGATTGTCTACAATTATTTTAATCATAGTTCCCTATCAGAAATTAGAGAATTTATGGAATTTAGAAATTTCCCTTCATTGGAAAAGTAAAGATCAATAGTATTTTTCATCCGGTTGCCGCCTTCGAATTAGCCTTGCGGGTCCACCCGCCCAAAGTTCAGCATTCCCTGTTGAACTTAATAAGGTACTGCCGCCTCCGATGACTGTGTCATCGCCAATTTGCACCTTATGGGAAATTGTCGCACCAATAAGCACAGCACTCCTGCATCCAATTTTCACATCTCCTCCAGTAACAGATCCTGGAGCCATCGAGGAAAATTCTTCGGTTTCAGAGTCGTGGTCAATCGAACTGCGGGAATTTAGATTTGTAAAAGCCCCAATTTTCACATTACTTCCGACAATACAGCCAGGGAAAATGATGGCTCCTTCACCAACGTGTGAATTCTTGGCGATATATGCGGTTGGGTGCACCAGTACTGGATAAATAATCTGGTCGCCCATTAATTTTCGAATCTCATCTTTGACGACATAGCGTGAAAAATTGTCTCCAACCGCAATGGCACACAGAATTGGAGATTGAATATCCTGGATTTCGGCAAGACTATAAGTCCTCACTCCATCTACATGATTATTTGATTTATATTTAGAAATAAATCCTTCAACTGGGATGGCCAAATCTCGAACGAGATTGGCGACGCTTCTTGCATGACCTCCAACTCCGTAGATAAACAAACGCGTTCTCCAATTTTTAACTAGTAATTAATTGCAGTTTCTCAACCCGTGTAATCATATCGCCCCAAACTGTTTTCCTAGCTGATTGGAGGAATTCAATACTTCTCTAAATCTCGTACCTTTGTTTTGCTTACCAGGCACTCCAGCCACCATCGACTTGAATGTTTTGACCTGTGATGTAGCTAGCAGAAGAGCCTGAAAGAAAAAGTATGGCGCTCACAATTTCTTCTTCCGTTGCCATTCTCTTAAGTGGAGTTCGGGTTTCGTATTTTTTAACAAATTCGGATTCTTGATTTCTCACAATACCGCCTGGAGAAACACAATTGACTCTTATTGTTGGACTTAAAGTTGTTGCGAGCCAGCGAGTGAGTTGAATTAAACCTCCTTTGGATGCGGCATAGCCTGCCGGGTTACCCATATCTGTACCTTTGTAAAGTTCCCAATCAGGGCCATGACTCCCATATATTGAGCCGATGTTTACGATTGCAGGTGCATTTGAATTTCGAAGGAGTTTCTCAAAACCTTGAACCAAGTGAAAAGGTGTAGTTAGATTGACTTCAAGAGCCTTATTCCATGTCGAAATAGACTGGCCTTCAAATGGAACAGCCCATCCGGAAATGTTTGTAGATCCAACAAAGGCAGCATTATTGATTAAGATGTCTAGACTTCGATATTTATTCGAAACCTCCCCAATAGCGATTGCTCGGCTTTCTTGAGACTCAAAATCGACTTGGTAGAAATCAACCGTAATGTCATTTAATTGCAGTTCCGAGAAGAATCTATTGTCCTCCTCGCTTTTATCGAGTACCACTAGATTTGTGCCTTGTTTAGCATATTCAGCACAAAGCGCTCTACCTAGAAACCCCAATCCACCAGTTATCAGTGCTGTTTTCCCAATTAAATCGTTGTAGGCGCCTTGGCTCATTATTTTCCTCTTCTCTTCTTAAAAAGATATTCAGCTATCTCGAAATCTAAGGCGTCGTCTATGTCAATCGCGCGTTCACGGTCTACTAAGCTCGCAAATACTTTACCCGCCATTAAGTTATCTGTGTCAAGTATGTACTGGGATTTAGCGCTATATGCAACTGTTGTAATGTCAAACGTTTGTGGCACATCTTGTCGCCTTGCGTAATTCGTACTTGAATCGATAATGATGCTTGCCCGACCACTATCGCTAAGTTGAATCATGTTAAAGTATGGACTCCTCGTCGAAGGGCTTGCAGAAATAGCAATATCTGCCTTATTTTCAGTGAGGCAATCTAGGTTCCCGTCGATGTCACCCTGAGTTCTCAATGGCGCCGTACATGGCAACGACAGGAATATTTCTGGCACCGAACCCTCAGTTTCTTTGAGAAAATTAAGAGCGTGCTTCCATGAGTCCAATTCTGGAGAATTATCGCTTGCTAATGCTCCTGGCCTTAGAAAAGGAATTTCTGCACCATAAGATTGAGAAATTTCCGCAATGTGAGGCGAGTCAGTCGAGACTATCACTCGTTTGATTCGAGAGTTCTCCAATGCTTGTTCGATAGTCCAAGCTATCAGAGGTTTCCCCGCAAATTCTAGTAGATTTTTGTCCCTTAACCCCCGTGATCCACCTCGCGCAAATATAAAAGAAGTAACGTTAGTCATTGTTTGTTCCAACTACAGGCACTAAATAGAACTTACAGTTATCGATTGAAGATCTTTCACATGCCGCGATAACTTCCAATACTCTTATCGAGTTAAGTAAAGAGTTATTCATTTCAACATTCAAGTTTATTGATTTAATCAGATTTTCCCATTCCTTGGTGTATGTATCTGCAATCAATTCTCGCCCTGCTGTTTGAATCTCATGGTGGGCGGAATTAGACGTTTTTATAACCACTCTTCCGTCAAGCAAGTTCCAATGGAGAGTTCCTTCGGTACCAATTACCGTGCAGCTTCTCTCTTTATCTTGGCGGATGAAATCCATGTGCATGGTAGCCATAAAATCCAATCCGTTTTCATCCTTCATTCCTAGAATTAGGTGCGCGACATCTTCCACATCAATGTTCAAATCACTCACCTTTCCTAGGCTGGAAATGACCCATTGCGGATATCCGAAAAGCTCTAGGAAGTAATCGAACTCATGACTCAACTCTCTTAATACGCCACCACCATCTTCCCTCCTGGCAGAAACGGTCCCTCTGTAATCTCTATTGGGTCGCCATTTATCAAGTGACTGCCCAACCTCGATGCGTATATCTAATATTCGTCCGAAAGTTCTTTCTTGCAATTGAGCTCGAACAGCTTGGAATGAAGACAAATATCTCAAGTTATAGCCCACGGCTATCTTCAAATTCTTTAATTTTTGCAGGTTCACTAGATCATGAACGCCTTCAAGATTATGGGACACCGGCTTCTCGATAAGGAGATGAGATCCCATTTCCGCAAGATATTTTGAAAATTCAATATGCCGGCTCGCTCGATTCGCGATTACGGAAATTTCAGGCTGGAACGCTTCGATTTCTTTTTTTGAGGAAAGTACTCGTGGAAATTGCGATCCACGACCAGATTCCGAATATACTGCAATTTCCGCATGTGGAATTAGACTCTTGGCTGTCTCAAAATGAAGAGTTCCCATACTTCCGGTACCGACAATCAGGATTCTTGAAATATTGATTGTCTGCATCAATAATTCCCATCCATTCTCAATCGAGTTTTTGTATATCTCAACACACGGAGCAAGGTATCAAGAAAAATCTTGCCAAGTTGCTAATTCTTGCCCTTCAGAAGCTAGTTTAATCCTGGCATTCTTTAAGCCATCGCCCACAAAATTCAGTAGATTCGCCGTTGCCACTGCAGAGATTCTTTCGTCTTTCAGGCCTTCTGCTATGTGATTAGAATTTCCTACCCCACCTACAATGATTAATGAAGCATCTAACGTTCCAGAAATGTCATCCACGATTCGTAAATCGAGGCCCTGGCCGGTGCCGTCTCGATTAATGGAGTTTAAATACCATTCGCCAACTTGAAGTTGATTTAGCAGAGCTAGTCGTTCTTCTGGATTGTGAAGAACAATTCCTCCGTTGTCTTTTTGCTGAATATTCAAAACATCTTTATCGTTTCGAATGAAGTCGAGTGATCCAACAATTGCCTGTTTTCCATAGTTAAGAGCAATTTCATCCACTAATTTTGAATTACTGAAAAGGGACGTATTCAGAAGTATTTTATCGGCGCCTGAGTTAAAACAGTCGCGCGCATTTTCAAAACTCCGAATCCCTCCTCCCGCTGTAATTGGGACAAAACACCCTTGAGTTAGTAGCTTAAGGGTTTCTATAAACTGGATGTGAGAATTCGGATTGTCGCTTACATTTAGAATGCATAGCTCATCAATATAGTGCGAAATACGTGAAAAGTTATAGTTCTTAAGAATCCATTCGTAGTCTCCAATCTTTTGAAGTCTAAAATTTCGACTAAGCATAAAATTGCCATCTTTGTAGAGAAGGGTAAAGATAATTCTTTTCTTAAGCACTTGGGATTTCCAAAAAATTTTGCAATACCTTTAATCCATTACTTTGACTTTTCTCTGGGTGAAATTGCGTGGCAAATATATTTCCCAATTCGTATGCTGCCACGAAAGTCTTTTCATAAGTTGCGTAAGCACATATTCCTTCTCGGGGAGTTGAAACTAATTGATATGAATGAACAAAGTAGAAGTCCGAAAGATTTGGAAGGTCTCGAAATAACTTACTTTCGGGATGTGTTTGTACTTCATTGAAGCCTATATGTGGAACTTTAAGTTCCCTATTTGGATCAATTGCCTCGATTTGACCCTCAAATAAGCCCAAACCAGTCGTTAACCCATGTTCAAGTCCTGTATCTGCCATAATTTGCATGCCTAGGCATATCCCTAATATCTGGTTGCCCTCTTCGACTACTGAGTTTTTGATGGCTCTTGAGAGGCCTTTTTCTTCAAGTGAAGCCATTGCGGATTTATAGGCCCCCACGCCGGGGAGCAGTAGTTTCTTTGCACTTGCAATTTTCTTGGGGTCCGAACTGACCTTACATTTAAATCCCAAGAAGTTGATAGCACTCTGTAGGGACCAAATATTCCCAAACCCATAATCGACTATGCAAATTTCCATTTAGACTTATTTCACTTCGAATTTAGCTGTCCAGAGTTTTCCAACTTTTTCGAAAAGGTCTCTATTCGCATGCTTATCCAGCATCTCAAAGAATTTTTTCTCGCTAATTTTGTAATACTCGAGGTAGAGAGCGAGATATTCCTCGGGGAAATGACCATCATAGAGTCGAACAAGATTTACTGCTTGATCTCTAGTCATGGCTCCTCTTCGAACTTCGATCGAAGCATCTTGGTTCGCCCTTCCGAAGCCAAATTTAAGATACATCAAATAAGTATGCAGTGCATACAGCGCTTGATCATTCTGAGAAAAATTAGTAAACGTTCCTGAATTTGTCTCTTCAGCTTCCATTAAGCCACAATACTCTTTGGCAATCAAGTAATTCCTGTAGGGGTCCCAATTTTCGAAATAGGACCAATGAGTTATAGCAATAGAGCTCTCAGCAAGTTCTTTATCGCTCGGGAACGTAAAGAAATATTTATCAACTTCGCTTATCGAACTAGCTGATAAGACCTTCTCGTAACCGCCTTCAAGGTAAACCTTCTTCATGTAACTTACATCGTAAATTGGCGATTTTGCCGTTTCAGAAGTGCCTCCGTATTCAACTTCGCCATCTTCACCATAAAAAATTAACTCTATGTTGAATTGCTTTGCCACTCGGATGACCCCAGCTTGTATTGCTATAAGCCAGCCATAATATGGAAATCCCATTAAATCGAGCCCGAATTTATTGAGCTCTCTCATAGCCTCATACGCAGGGTTTATGGAAATATGGTTGTATCCACTTTCGACAAAAGATCTTAGATTTTCTTCGCCAAGAGCGAGCGGAAGTGCTGGGGTTATCGTTACAGCTAATGGATTCATACCGTACTTGTGCTTCAGTTGGTAGGCGACATAAGATCCGTCTTTTCCTCCACTTACCGGCACCAGGCAATCGAAGTGTTTACCGTGGGACCGGTGCTTTGAAAGCAGTAGTTCTAGTTCTTCCTGTCTTTTGGACCAGTCTAGCTTTGTTTTTTCTTCGGTCCAAAGACATGCATTACAAACGCCATCCGAATTAAAGGAGATTCGCGGTCGTGTTGACATCGTAAGACAGCGACTGCACCATTGCGGCTTCTTCACGTTCATTTGTCCCCCTCTTGATTCTCGTTGGCGCGCAATAAATCATTTGGATTTCCAACGTCCATCCAGTTTTCGTGTACTAAGTAGGCTTTGGTGGCTACGTTATCTTGACTTAAGGAATCGATAAAGTCTGTCATGCTTAAAGGAGTTCCATTTTCAATTCTACCTAGCAAGATTGGCTCAATTACGTAAACTCCCGCGTTTATGTACTCACGTATAATTGGTTTTTCTTCGATGCCCTTGATATCAATCCCCTTGAGTCTCACGACACCGTATGGATGCTGAGTTTCAAACATTCTGACAGCCATCGTTGCACCAGCTCCGGACTCCTTGTGAAAGTCAAGGAGATTTCTATAGTTTACGTCCGTGAGAACATCACCGTTCGTTACAACCAATGGAAAATTCGGTAATGGATCCAATAATGCCAGTCCGCCTGCCGTTCCTAATGGTTGAAGTTCTTTAATGTAAGAGATGTTTACACCTAATTCCTCACCGTTTTTGAAGTGATTTTCAATTATCTCAGCAAGATGATGCACGACGATGACGAAGTTGCTGAAACCATTTGATTTAGCCTTCAAAATAATGTGCTCTAGCATTGGTTTCCCATCAACTCGAACCATAGGTTTAGGCATTTTCGAGGTGTGAGGTAGGAGGCGTCTGCCCTGTCCGCCTGCCATAATTACAAAAAGGTTCTCGTGGAGTGAACCGGAATGCATTTTATCCCATTCGTGCAATCCGACTAATTTGCCTTCGCCATCCACAATAGGGACCTGCTGAATTCTGACGTCGGTCATAAGTTTCCGAACAATTTCCAGGCCGGTATTCTCTCCAACTATTAATGCATCTGAATGTAAAATCTCCGAAATGGGTGACTCTAGACTTTTTCCCTTAATCAACCCTCTTCGAATATCACCATCTGAAACTGTTCCAATTAGCTTCATATCCTCCGATACAACAAGAACAATTCGCGCAGAGCTTTCTATCAGATTTCCAATTGCCATTCGAATTGAAGCTGATGGGGCAAGGGTGCATTTCCTCCAATGATTCTCAGTTGTCACTTGGACCTCTCATTGCGATTCGAAATAATTTTTAGGAAGGAGCTTGCTTTCATCCAAAGAACTAAGTATGTCAGAAATTTTTTCGCTTGCTCCTGGCTGCCCGTAAGGGTTTTGAAGGTTTTCAATCGAACGTAAGAATTCTCCTGACGATGCGAGCAAAACCGCTTCTATAATTGACTTTTCATCGCATTCCACATCAATAACACTGTTTGCTCGAGGTCTTCCATCTTGTCTCGTTCCAACATTGATTGTGGGTACATTGAAGGAAGGAGCCTCAAGTAGCCCACTTGAGGAATTTCCTAAAACAAACTTTGCTCCAGATAGAAGCGACAAGTAATTCTGTTGTCCCATGGAATCGAAGAAAAATAGGTTTCGATTCTTTCTAGACAATTCTCTTACAAATTGGTTCAATTCGTTCCCGTAGAAATCTGCGTTAGCTCCCGTTACAAGAAATTGGATATCCGGAAAGTTTTCTGTTGACTTTATGACCGTTCTTAGCTGATCTAGGGAATTCTCTGGGTTAATAGAATCTGGGTGATACGTTACTAACGCATAAGATGATTCGAGCGAAACTCCAAGATTAGACTCGATTTCCTGTCTTGTTAGAATTTTCAAACGACTGATTGAATCTACGCCTAGCCCCCCAACTACAAAGACTTTTTTAGGGTCTTCTCCCATGCCAATCACACGCCTTTGAAACTCGGGCGTGGCGACAAAATGTAGAGATGCGAGTTTGGTAATTGCATGCCTATACATATCGTCTTTAGAGCCTGTAGTAATTTCTCCCCCGTGAATATGCGCAAGCGGGATTCCCAATGTTGCACAGGCTACAGCTACGCCCAACATCTCATACCGATCACCAAGTACTAAAGTCAGGGATGGTTTTCTCTTTGAATAATGCGTAGCAATTTTCTGTACTAGATTGCCAATTGCAATTGTTAGTTCAGTTTCAGATTCTATTTCAACATTGATAGCAATTTCTGTGACATTTGTATAGCCCGAAGCCGTGATCTGGTTACCGGTTTTTCCAAACGCATCGGAAAGATGAGAGCCAGTGACAATCAACTCTAATTCTAGATTTGGGGAATCGTTTATTCTCGAAACAACATCTTCAAGTAGTCCAAAATCGGCTCTACTACCGGTTACTACGCTGATCACTTTCATCACAATGTAATCAAATCATCTTTAGAGAAGTCCTCGGTGGCAACTGTGCCAATAACCGAGTCCCATTCCATTGGGCTTATTCCTGTTCCTGGTCTTTTCACGGCCACATTGTCTGCCGTTAGTAATTCACCTTTATGAATTCTGGTTTTAGCCACTAGAGATTTTCGTGCCGCCTTTCTGTTGGCCATTTCCGACTCCACCGGCCTCTTCACCCCATCACCAAGTGCGGTCTCTATATTACGAACTGCCTGAACTAGAGCTTTCAAGTCGCCAGGCTCAAGGCTTGCCTTGTGATCCGGGCCCGGTAAATTGCAGTCGAGAGTAAAGTGTTTCTCAATAACTGTTGCTCCAAGTGCGACTGCAGCTATAGCCACTTCGATGCCCTTTGTGTGGTCTGAATATCCTACCTTTACATTAAATTCCTTGCCGAGAGAGACCATCGCATTTAGATTTACTTCATCCATCAGCGTTGGATAGTTAGTTGTGCAGTGCAAAACAGTAATGTCTTCTAAATTTGCTCCGCCTTGAATCAAGGCTGTAAGAGCCCTGTCTATCTCCGTCAAGCTCGACATTCCCGTAGAGAGGATTATCTCTTTTTGTTGAGCTGCAATGAATCGCAGATAAGGAAGATTTGTGATTTCTCCTGAAGGGATTTTAATTCTTTCTATCCCTAGCGCAAGAAGCATTTCCATGCTTTGAATATCAAAACCCGTGGATAAGAATTCTAGTCCAACGGAATTAGCAAATTTTTTCAGTTCTTGATGTTGAGATTCACGTAATTCCAATTTCTGAAGCATTTCCATCTGAAATTCAGTTCCATCTGAATTATCCATCTGATATTTTGCCTTTTCAGCAGATTTTGTTACTAAATCTTCTGCCACAAAAGTTTGAAACTTAACCACATCAACTTTTGCGTCATGCGCTACATTCACAAGTCTCTTGGCAAGCTCCATATCGCCATTGTGGTTTACACCCGCCTCAGCAATGATTAATGTTGACACTTTACAAATTCTTCCCATACCTGGATTTTGGTGGAAGTGATTCGGTAATTACGCTACCCATATCTACAAATGAATTTTCGCCAATTAGTATTCCATTTCGTATCACTGTTCCAGATCCTAGAAAAGTTCCTTGCCCTATCCTTGAATTTCCATTGATTGTAACTCTGGTTGAGACGTGACAATCGGCGCCCACAAATACATCGTGTTCTAGTAATGCCGAAGAATTGACAATGACATTTTCCCCGATCCTGCAATCGGCATTTAGAATTGCGCCGTTCATAACAATAGAGCCGGTCCCTATTTTCGCGTTACTACTCACAATCGCGTGCTTAGAAATAATCGTAGGTATTTGATATCCCAGATTCAGCAACTTCGAATAGATTTCCCTTCTAGGTTCTGGGTTGTGCATTTGACCAATCCCTATGAACGCATATTCGTATTCTTCGCGCAAGAGTGCCAGATCGGCATCCGTGTGTTTAATTACATGACCCAAAACGCTTGAACCCATTTCTGGAGATTGGCCTACAATTTGTGCGATTGAAAACTCTCCGGCTGATTCAATAATTTCTATACAAGCTTTGGCATGTCCGCCCGCCCCAATCAAAACAATTTTTTTTGAGCTCATTTCTGAACCTTGACTAACTGTGGGCTGCTAGGGAGATTAATTAGACTATTAGCAATTTCTTCTGCTTGTGTGACATCCATACTTGGATAGAGTTTAAGGTGCTCAAGCGATGTGAGCAGATCCCAAACTGGTCTTGTGGAGATGCCTATCTCGTTTGTCTGATCAAGTATTTCATTCCGCAGCGAACTAAACTTAGGTTCAAGCATGATTGCTTGAAGCCAGTAATTGCTTCGAGAATCAGTTGGTTCTTTCAGCAGGGAAACACCTGGTAAGTTCTTAAAATCTTCTAGATAAAGTTCAAATAGTTTTCTTTTTCTGCTAATTTTAGATTCAATTTTCTCAAGTTGAGCGCATCCAAGTGCTGCATTCAGGTTCGGGAGTCTGTAGTTGAATCCAACCTCATTATGTATATAGCGCCATTTATGTGGAACTTTTGCAGTCGTAGTAATGTGTTTTGCCTTCGTCGCTAATTCTGAATCGTTTGTTAAAATGGCACCGCCGCCGCCAGTCGTAATTGTCTTATTTCCGTTGAAGCTTAAAGCCCCAAGTAAACCAAAAGTTCCTGTGTGCCTATTTGAGTAGAAACTCCCGAGTGACTCTGCTGCATCTTCAACCATGATGATGTTGAAGTTCTCGCATATCTCAAGTAGTTCCTGAATTCTTGAAGGGTGTCCAAATGTATGCATCGGGACGATTGCTCGGATCACTTTTCCCGTAATTCGATTTCGGCACTGCCCTGCAATCAAAGTTGTTGATGATTCCAAATGGGATCGGAGTTTTTCTGGGTCAATCCCAAGTGAATTTGGCTCAGAGTCAACAAAGTGTGGGTCGGCTCCGCAGTAAATAACTGCATTTGCTGTGGCAATAAATGTTAGGGATGGAATAAGCACTTCATCGCCACGTTCAACTCCTGCTAGAAGTAACGAAATGTGAAGGGCTGCAGTTCCATTTGAAACAGCGATTGCATGTCTTGCGCCTGTGTATTTCTCTAGATCTCTTTCAAACTTATCGACGAATTTCCCGACAGAAGAGACGTAATTGCTATCAATGCATTCCTTCACATATTCCCATTCATTCCCATCAAATTCTGGTTCATGAAGGGCAATAGAGGTTTGGCCGATTACCGAGGTGATTGATTTAATGACTTCTTGAACGAACCCCTCAGGCTCTACAAATTTACTCATATGTTGTACTTATCCGCTTTGTACCTAGATAAGTTGCCTGGATCCTTGAACCAGGGAATGGTTTTTTGGAGTCCTTGAGAGAATCCTTCGATTCCTCCAAGCGCAGGAGACCACCCAAAAAGCTCTTTTGCCTTTGAATTATCGGCCCACAGTCTTTCAACTTCAGATTTTTCTGGGCGACTTCTTTCAATGGTTGATTCGATTTGAATTTCGACACCCATCTGTTTCGCAATCAAACTTGCCGTATCTGAGATAGAAATTTCAAAATTAGTACCGAGGTTTACTGTCTCTCCAATTCCTTTATCTGATTCTAGCGCTGAAATAAATCCACTAACTGTGTCATCGACATAAGTAAAATCTCTAGTTGGGGAAATCGCACCTAAATCGATTTTTGTAGCACCGCTTGCAATTTGAGTGATAACGGTAGGAATTACAGCTCTTGCCGATTGCCGTGGTCCATATGTATTAAATGGCCTAACTGTTACGACTGGCATATCAAATGAGGTGTGGAAAGAGTATGCAATCTGGTCAGCTCCAATTTTGGATGCTGAATAAGGTGACTGCCCTTGCAGTGGGTGGCTTTCGTTTATTGGAACGTATTGTGCAGTCCCATAAACTTCGCTCGTTGAAGTGTGCACAATTTTTCGTAAGCCAAATTCTCGGGCGGCTTGAAGTACGTTAAGAGTTCCTTTGACGTTTGTATCAACGTATG
>JACCDN010077318.1_pt1 | contig 19332 bp, 23 predicted proteins | sample 7441691 | NCBI WGS metagenome assembly JACCDN01 (sample SAMN15323439, study PRJNA562643) | freshwater metagenome | isolation source: river surface water | place: USA:Blue River Watershed | collected 2017-08-16 | reverse complement strand
CGGTTGAAAGCATCTCTTCCCGCCGCACGATCATCCGCACCCCCACCTCTTCCGCCGCCTTTTCCTTCAATCGAACATACAGTTCCGAAGCCGGATCTTCCCCTACTAAAAGCACCGCCAATCCTGGGGTGAGTCCGCTTGCTTCCATCTCCTTCTTCAGCTCTAGCCGTATTTCCTCCGCCCCCTCCCGTCCAGAAAGGATGGTCATAAATCCCGCCGAGTATGCCCCATTCATTCGACGTTTGTCGAGCTCATCCTTCGTTCGAGGCTTCTTCCTCGGAAGAGGAGGCGTCCCGCCCTCCCGGGGAAGATTGAACCGTGAACGTCGGGGCCTGGGGGCGCAGCCCCCAGACAATCTTGTATTTTCCGCTATTTCTCCGTATGCTGCGCAGCATCCCTCGTTGTCTATGCAAACGAATTCCGGCGTAAACCACCTCGCCATCATCATGGACGGCAACCGTCGCTGGGCCAAGGAACGCGGCCTCCCTGCCTCCGAAGGTCACCGTGCCGGTTACGAGACCCTCAAGCAGGCCGGCCAATGGTGCCTCGACCGGGGCATCGCGATGCTCACCGTTTTCGCGTTCTCCACCGAAAACTGGAAACGCACGAAAGAAGAAGTCGGCTACCTCATGAGCCTCCTTGAAAAAGCCCTCAGCGAAGAGCTCGAGTTTTTCGTGCAGAAGGGGATCCGCCTCAAGATCCTGGGCCGCCTGAACGAGCTGCGTCCCACCCTTCAGGAAGCCATCCGCCGTGCCGTCGACGCCACCAAGGATTTCCAAGAGCACACCCTCGCCATCTGCCTCAACTACGGCGGCCGTGCCGAACTCGTCGATGCCGTCAAAAAGATCGTCGCCTCCGGCAAGTCTGCCGACCAGATCGACGAGGCCACCATCCAAAGCGCTCTCTACCTCCCAGAAATCCCTGACCCCGACCTCATCATCCGCACTTCCGGCGAGGAGCGCTTGAGCGGGTTCCTCCTCTGGCAATCTGCCTACAGCGAACTTCACTGGACCAGCTGTCACTGGCCAGATTTTGGGGAGAAGGAGCTCGATGAGGCTCTCCAGGCGTACGCGCAGCGGCAACGGCGGTACGGGTCGTGATCCGTCTGACGCCTCCCTTGACAGGATGCCTAAAACCTGATTAAATGAGGTGTCTTTCACGGTCAAGACACGACGAAAAAGGAGAGATCCGTATGTCGCAAGAGCCTAGCCGTCTCGAACGTCTACTCGTGGAGTGGATCCGCAAGCTCAAACCGGAGATCGTAAAGGAGTTCTTCGATGTATCCAACGCGGAGCTCGAGCTTCTGCGGGGTGCCATCCTCAACGCGCTGGCCTTTTCGCACATCGGTGAGAGGTTGCTCGATACGCTCCCGCACGATCCTGAGCGGTTCTGCGTAGGCCGAATTCTCGATGTGGAGGACATGCGCCACCTTTCGGGGATCGTCGACCCGCGCAAGCTTCCCCTCGGTCCGGATGCGGACCGCCGCAACCGTGAAGCGGAAGCGAATATCCTTCGTCTCGAGCGTGCGTACCAAGAGCGAGCCGAGCTCCGTGCCGATGCCGCCATCGCCGCTTGGACCAGTAACGAAGAGGCGCTCATCATCCTGCTCAACGACCAGGCGATCAAAGACCGGATCGTCGACATCCTTACCACGCAGAAAGCCCCGTCAGACACCCTCGGTCCTCTGCCCCGGGAGATCTGACCCTCGATCAGGCTTGCCAAGCCTGTTTTTTCATGCGTAAAAAATCAACCCATCCGAAGACGGGCTGATTGATCCTTTTTGTCGTCTTTACTCATGCGCGCAACACGCCTCTTCCTCGGCGCTCGCATCCACGTTCACGATCTCCGTCACGCCCGGCACCATACTGAGCAAGGTATCTTCAATTCCCGCCTTCAACGTCATCTCCGACATCGGGCACCCCACGCACGCGCCTTGGAGCCTCACAAAAACCTTCCCCGTCTCCGGCTCCACATCCGTCACCTCCACGTTCCCCCCATGCATCGCCAGTCCCTGCCGGACGACATCCAGCACCCCTTCGACCTCGGCGCGCAATTCTTCTTTGGTCTTCATATGGGGTCACTGTACGGGGGTAAGGGGAGGGGCGTCAACGGGTCGTCTGTTCCCATCACGTGATCCGGTGCCGCTCCCTTCGACGTTTTTCATATCGAAGTCCGAGTTCCTCTTTTAATCTTTTCTCCATCCTTATCCCCCCGTAGGTCCCCGGGCGGGGCCCCTCTTTTTCGGTGAGAGTGTGTGAGCTTCCATCCCGGGAACAAGAGGCGAGTTCTCGAACCGAAAAAGAGGGGCCCCGCCCGGGGACCGGCCCTCCCTCGCGGGAAAGGGCGGGCCCGCGGGGCGCAGCCCCACCCCCTCTGCCGGGAGGCAGCCCCCTTGACGGGGCGTCAATAAGGAGGTACTCTCCTCCTATTCCCATTGCAAAGGAATGCAATTAAAAGGGTGTGGGTTCACCCTCAAAAATAGCGCTACATAGCAAAAACATATGGCAACAAAGATGGCCAAAGGTTCCACACGGAACGGCCGCGATTCCCATGGTCAACGTTTGGGGGTGAAGAAGTTCGCGGGTGAGTTCGCCCGCGTCGGCAACATCCTCGTTCGTCAGCGCGGCACGCAAGTCCGCCCGGGCGTCAACGTCCAGAAGGGTTCCGACGACACGCTCTTCGCGGTCGCCGACGGCCTCGTCAGCTTCTCGCGCAAGCGCGTCGTCCGCTACACGGGGCACTTCAAGATGGCGAAGTTCATCAACGTCATCCCGGTCGCCACGAAGTAAGAAAAAAAACGGCATCCCTAGGGGGTGCCGTTTTCGTTTTTGGCGGACCGGTACGCGCGCGCCTCCTGCGGCGCCTTCACCAGGAGTCCCTGCGCGATCGCCCGTTGCGCATCCCGCGCGATGTTCCGCGAGACGTACCCGTGCTTCGCGAGTTGCGCCTGGAGATCCTTCAGCTTGAAGCTCGCCATCCCGCCCGCTTCCAGCTCCGCCGCGCAGAGGGCGATCTTCTGTGGGAGGGTAAGGAGAGTCGCTTCTTGAGATCCGGATGAGGAGGGGATGCGCTTCGTCATTCCTGTTGCGTGTTCCTTCAGGTGCCTTTGCGCCTGCTGATACAGCCCCGCGAGGAGGGTACAGGCCGCTTCCGCATCAAGCGTCTCGTCGACGTTCCAATCAGGATGGGTAAGGGAAAGGTGGATCGTCTGGGGCATAGGGGAGAATCTGACAAGGCGAATACGTTTGTATTATACCGGTATTTTTCCCTAACCCTGGGGAAAATTCTGCGGATGAAAAAACATCCGGTCAGGATGTCAGCGCGTCGACAGGAGCGGGAAGACGTGGGCCGTGAGCGCCTGCCAGCTCGCTGGTAGGATCCCGAAGGACCAGGCCCGTCGCGTCGCTCTGCGGCAGGGTTCCCATACCGTGCTGGTCAGGATGGCCATGTGCGCGTACCCCGCCTTCCGCAGGCTGTGAGCTTCTGTGCTGCCGAACCGGTCGGTCCGCGCGAGCATGATCCGGGACGGTTGGCGCTCGGTCTGGAAACTTTGCAACGTGTACAGCAGGTGCGGGCGCCGTCGTTCCGCGCGCTCCAGGAAGCCGAACGCCCCATGGCCCCAGGGCGCACGGGCCAGGTGGTTGTCAGTGTATTGCGCTTCGTAGACGACGATCCTGGGAGCGAGCCCGTAGACCATACCCAGGATCGTCTGGGTTGACGGGTCGTCCGTCAGCTCCGTCCCGATGAGCGCCACTTGGGCGATCGGTTTCATCCGTTCCAGTCCGAGCCCGATCCGCACCGAATGGGTCCGATGCGTAGGCAGGTTGTCGCCGAAGGCGCGAAAGCCCTCGCGGGCGAGCGCGAGCCGTTCCTGTTTGGTTGTCATTGGATCTCCCGTCTCTCGTTTGCATATAGCTGAAAACGCCTCTCTCGTCAAGACTCTTGGCTCCATCCGCGAAACATGATAGAACTCCCAGCACCATGCTTCGCTCGCTTACGTGGGAGGACGTTTCGGCCTGGCAGGCCGCCGGGCGCTCTTTCGTGCTGCTCGACGTCCGGGATGCGGAAGAGGTTGCCGCGCACCCGGTTCTTGGGACGCGTCACATCCCCGTCGCGGCCTTAGGGGCGTACGCCCCCATCGTTCTCCCGGACCAGGCGCAATCGATCGTCTGCTTCTGCCAGACCGGCCGCCGTTCCGCGGCCGCCGTCCGTTGGCTGGAGGCTGCCGGCTACCAGAACGTCTGGGACGTGTCGGTCGGGTATCTCGGTCGGCCTGATGAAAGACAGGTCATCTCCTAGCGTCCTCGTTTTCACTCCTCGCAGCAAGACAAAAAGAAAAGGAGCTCACCCGATGCCGGACTCCCAGCATACGAAAGCCTTGCTCGTCCTAGACCCGTCCGAAGTACGTTTCCTCCTGCGGCGGGATGGGTTGGCGCGTCTGCGTCAGGCCCTGCTTCTGCGCTCGGCCGCGCATGACGGCTGGACGCTCATCCTCCTCCGCGTGCCCTTCCTGACGCCGCAAGCCTTCACCATCGCCGAACGGATCCTGCACGCCAAGGACCACCAGGCCCGTCTCGCCCTGCACCCTCTCGCCCTTTCCTGGCTCGAGGCCGAGGTCGAGCCCGTCTTCCAGGCGGCCCGCTTGCCGCTTTCCATCGAGCGACGGGGTGCTCCGCCGACGCTTTCCGTCGGGCTCTGGGAACAGTTCCTCGTCGAACTCGTCCGGGATTTCTCATATGGCCTCGCTCGTGCCCTGGATGGGGAGCGGTTCATCCAGGAGCCCGCCCGGATCCACCTGCCGATGCAAGTCCTCGCTTGGCGGCCGCCACTGCACCTGCCTACGGGACCGCGCAAGGCGGATGTCTGCCTCGTCTCCGCGAGCCTGCTGGGGCACGCATACCACGATCCGGACAACATCCCGCTCCGGGAGGTGCCCTTCACGCTCCTTCCGCCCGATGACCTCACGGTCATTCGTCTGGCCGTGTCGGCGAACCCGCAAGCCGTCTTCCTCCGTCTCGGCCGTTCCGATGAGCTCCCGCCGCATCTCGACGCCCTCCTTCCGGATGGGATGGTGACCGAAGGGCTTGACCTCTTCCCGCCTGCGCCGATCCCTGATCCGCGTACCCTCTGCTAATCCCGGTTCTCTCCGGGGTTTTTCTTGACTTGATTTCCTGTGGAGGCTGTGCTATAATCTTGTCCGGCCTTTTCGCAAGATCGGCGTCAATCGTTGGGCGATGGTCGAACGGTTCGGCCATGCGCCCGTCTCTTCAGCGAGGAGACGATGCTCATTCTTGTGAAAAGCCGTAAATTAGTCTAATATTAGCCATTTTTTTGATCTATGGAGGAATTAGAGATCGTGCACGAGCACACCGGAGAGTTGATTGGGAAGGTCTTGCCGCGCGGCCAAGCAATCGAAGAACAGGCCTGGTGCCGGTCGACGAACATTTTCGTCCTGAACCCGGAAGGGCACGTCCTGTGCCACCAACGCACGATGAACAAGGAGCGCATGCCGGGCTACTGGATGACGCACTTGGGAGGGCACGTCGGCGTCGGGGAAACCTACGAATCGAACGCCTGGAAGGAATTGCATGAGGAGGCCGGCATCTGGGTCAAGCCGCACGAGCTCGTTTCCTGGCGTACCACCAAGATCCCGTCCGCCCGCCTCTGGGCCCGCGATTTCGTCGTCATGGTCGACCAGCCGCATCACGAATTCACCCCGCAGCCGGGAGAGGTTGAGCAGTTCGCTTGGAAGAGCCCCCAGGAAATCATGGAGGCCGTCCGCACGGGCGGAAACTTCTGTGCGGGGGTGCATGACTTCCGTGTCGAGTACCACTGCCTCCGTGCCGCTCTGGCGACCGCCCAAGCCCACGGCGTGATGGACTTGCCCAGCAAGACCCACATTTGGCACATCGAGATGGCCGCGTAACGCAAAAAACCACCCCGAGGGGTGGTTTTTCGTGCGTCTGGACGCTTGTCTTCCAGACCTGAGCAACGGACGGGTCCGTCTCTCAGGAGTGGATTCATCTCGGGTGATTCGTAAAGGCGAGCCGGAGATGAGTCGGTCGCGAATCTGATTTCGGAACCCCAGGCCTCCCCTTGCCGATCCTGGGGCTAGAAACGTGACGGCGGACAGGAAGCGGTCCCATGGTCTCCTCCTTCTGTCCTAAGTCATTTTTTGGCTCAGGGACAGGGGATTCTAGCAGGTCTAGCGGGTTTTGTCAAGCTATGGCGTCCATCTTTCGGGCGGTGCTCGTTTGGCTGTTCGGGGTCAAATGAAGGGAAAGACCCTCTCGTTTCGTTCTTTTCTGTTCGCCGGGCATTGACAAACGCGATCTCCCCCCATATCCTTAAAGGTGCGCTAATCCTCATTGGCGCCTGGTCCCACAGAGGGATCCGCAACGATGAAAGGGTTCCTGCATGGAACGTTCAATCGGTATGAGTATCGGCAGCGGCCGCAGCGGCTTCGAAGATGATGATGACGATCACGAGGAGGGGTTTCGGGATGAGGCGGTCGAGCGGATCGTGACCTCGCACCGGAACGCGTGGAAAGCGATCTGCGCCAGCCCCAAGCGCGCGACCGATCTGCGCCAGAATCGGGAGTATCTCCCGAAGCGTGCCGCGTTGGAGGCCCTTCAGCGTGCCGGATACCAGGACCCCAATGCGATCATCTCCGAACTCGTCGGACATCGGGTGCTGGCGTATGGGGATGTCGGGGATCGGGGCCAGGCCAGGTCCGTCCTGTTCCTGCTCCTGCCCCCGTACGAGGCCGGGGAGGCTGTCGACGAGCTTGACGAGGAGGGTAAGGCCCCGCCTGAACCCACCTGTTATCCGTCGACGGCTCCTCCCGCAAACGTTCCGCGGGTCTGTTTCAGGACTCGTCCCGTCCGCAGAGCCTTTCCGAACCACGAGGAGGCGAATCGCCACGGCCCCGTGCCGGTCTGTCTCGTGCCTGCGGAGGAGCGGTTCTGGCGGCTGGCGGCGTGCACGACGCCCAACCAGCCGCGCAACGGCTGGAGCCGGTCCCTCGCCAAGCCGTTGCCGTTGGAACGGTTGCGGTCTGCCCTGGAGCTTCCTTCGTCGGAATTCGACCGCGCCCTCGAACGGTTCATCGCGGCCAACCTCATCGTACGGACGGAGGACGGGTATCGCCTCGGGCGCAACCCTCGCAACGTCCATCGGGTCCTGCTCGCGGATCGTCCGCTCGTTCTCGTCTCTGTGGCGCGCCTCGAACGCGTGCAGGTAGCCCGGGCCGTCGCCGACCGTTGGATGCGGGCGAACGGGTTCGTTCCTCGTCACGGGTTCTGCCGGTTCTTCGAGGAGGTTGTCGGCGCCTGGCAGGAGCCGGGCGGCCGGAAGCAGGTCGAGTACGAGCTCGTCCGGACGCTGTCCGAGCCGCCTCCGCAACGCCGAACGTTCGATGGCAGCCTGTTCGTCCAGTTCACACGCGGGCTCTACCCGTTCCCGCCCTCCCTCGCCCCCGCTGACCTCGTGCCGACCAACTGTCCCGAACCCGAGACCATCGTCCCGCCTGGTCGCGGCTACGGTTCGCTCCTGTTCGACCGGGTCACCTGGCGGTCACGTTCCTGACGGCGCACATGCGCCGTTTTTTCATACCCGCCTGAGGCCTTGCTCTGATAGAAGGCCTCCGTTACGGTAGGCAGGTCGGCCTTTATTCCTTGCGACCTGAATCTATGGACATCTATCAGATCCTGAAAGCCGAACACGTCGACCTAAAGAAGAATTTGAAAGAGGTCGAAGAGACCACCGAGCGCGCCGTCAAGACACGTGAAGAAGGGCTCAAGAAGATTTGTGCCGCGTTGCGTTCGCACGCATACGCCGAGGAGATCGCCTTGTATGCACGTCTTGAGAAGGATGCGGCCTTGCATGACCTGCTCCTCGAGGCGAAAGAAGAGCACAAGCTTACGGAGATGCAGCTTGCCCAGATCGAGGCGACTCCTGTGACAGACGAGATCTGGAAGGCGAAGGTGGAGGTCCTTCGCGAAAGCCTGGAGCATCACTTCGAGGAAGAGGAGGAGAAGATGTTTCCGAAGGCGAAGAAGATCGTTGATGGTGACGAGGCGAAAGAGGCGGGTGAGGTTTTCCTGCTGGAAAAGAAAGCGTTCATGGAGCGCTGCTAGGCATTCGGATCAAATAAAACACGGAGGCTGTCGAGCTCCGTGTTTTTTTTGCCACGTTCTTGCTCCGAGGTCCGGACGGGACCGAGGTACTGTCCGGACGTTTACAGCCTCTTTGGACCAGGGACCAGGGACAGGATGAAGAGGAGGACCAGAGCGCCGATCACCGACATGATCAGCCGCCCGAGGAGGCCTCCCGCCGACACGTTGAAGAGGTCGAACAGGAAGCCGCCCAATACGGCTCCAATGATTCCTACGATAAGGTTGCCCAACACGCCGAACCCGCTACCTTTCGTGAGCTCGCCGGCGATCCAGCCGGCGACGATACCAATAATGATGAACCAGAGGATAGTCATATGATACGCGACAGCTTAAGAATGAGTGGCGAGATCCACTCTATACCCCTCCGCTCGTTTGTAAATAGCCTCTCGCCTTGGCGGATGCAGGCGCGGATTTTCTGTCAAGGCCACAAAACCACTCCCGTGAAGGAGTGGTTTTTTTGGCGCGGATAGCGATCAGTCTTTCTTCTCGTCCTCGTCCGGATCGAGGCGCGTCCGGATGTCTTCCCAACGCGCGAGGAGGGAGCGGCGGAGATGGTCGACCTGCTCGTCGGCGAGGTCTTTTGTTTCCTGGTAGCGTTCGACGATCTCTTCGACCGCGTCTTCGTAGGTTTCACGGCTGAGGCGTTGGGCGCGGGTCAGGCCTTTGGTGACGCGTTTCTTGGCGAGCTTAGCCGCGCGTTCGGTTTCATGGATCAGGGCTTCGCCGCGTTCCGAGCGGAGGAAGAGCGCGGTCGCGAGGCCAGCCAGGAGGCCGGTCGCGAGGGTCGCGCCCCAGTGGGCACAGGTGGAATGTTTGTCGTGGGAGGAGAACATAGGAGGGAGAATCGACAACAAGAGTAAGCCCGTCTTTTTACGCTACGCCTGGGTGGGGAAGCGGTCAACTGACAGAGTCGGCGTCGCTGTCATATGGGAGTGTTCAATAGAGAATAAACCATGACCATGTCGGGTCCGGATGCGCCCGGCGCACGGGCACAGGCTCTGACTGTCGCTTGGGTCGCAATACAAAACCCACGTGATAAAACGTGGGTTTTGTGTGGTGCAGCCGAGACGATTCGAACGTCTGACCTCTTCCTTCGCAGGGAAGCGCTCTATCCAGCTGAGCTACGGCTGCGTATGAGGCCTCATCCCCAGGGGGGGGTGTGGCCTTTTGTGGCGGGCAGATGAAGGTTGAAGACCTCACCTACAACCGCAAAAGCCGCCCGAGCGTATCAGAGGGGTATTCGTTTGGCAAGTCCAGGTTTTCCGGGAGGTATTGGCGCAGGTGGTCGCGGAGGAGGATGGGGTCCTGGTCCTCGAGGTGGATCCGCAGCCAGGTCTGAATGCCGTTTTTTGGCTGGATATAAAGGATCTTTATGTTCGGCGGCTGGTAAATGATGGCGAAATGCTCGATGTCCTGGAAGAGGTGCAGCTTGCCGTTCCAGACCAGGCCATTCTCGCCGATCTGGATGAGAATCGTTTGCGGATCGCGGCGGTAGCCCAAGATCAGGGTGATGTCCGCGAGTAGGATCAGGAACGCGAAGAGGAAGTTCTCGTTCCAGATCGCGTATGCCAGCAAGAATAGCGAGACCACGCCCATGATGGCGTACCACTTGGGTCCGCGCTCGTACTTGTCGAACGAGACCGTCTCCCAGACGAAGCGGTCTTGCAGGGCGATGAGGGAGTGTTCGACCTCGGGCGCGTACGTGATCATAGATAAGGCTAGTGTACCACACGGGCAGGGGAGAGGGGAGGCGGATGTTTCGGGTGCGTCACGCATCTGCGCGAAAAGAAAAGAACCCTCACGAATGGGGTTCAGGTGGGCCAACCAGAGACGCTGGTCGTGTCGAGGAAGAGCAGGGCGCGACCCATGGGGTTCCCGTGTACCTGCTCCGCGTTCGCGATCCCAAGGCAGGTGGCATAGGTCCCCACGCGTCCGGTTCTCTCATCGCGGAGGCTGTCGTTCCGCAACCACGGATGGAAGGTGGCATCACCATGCCGGCTGATGACGGAGGTGCCTTGGGCGACGATCCCCGTGCCCGTGTAGGCTCGAGGGAGCTCCTCGTACCAGAGGTGCCGGGCATCGAAGGCATCCGCCAAGGCGACCAGCTCGTCGAGCGTGCCCGAAACGAGCTTGCGTTCCGCTTTCCAGGCGCGGAGGAAGCGTTCGACCGCGGCTGGATCTAGTAGCTCGGCATTCGCGTGGGTCTCGGCGAAGGTGAACCGCTTCAGGGCCAGCCGCACGCGCCGGAGGCCCGCCGGGACCGGTGGACGCTCCGGATGTACCAGGAGGGACGGGCCATCCTTCTGCCAGTACCTGGCTTCCGGATCGTAATTCAGGAACGGGGTCCCGTTTGCATCCAGCTCCTCCCGTGGCCGGCCATACCGGACCGTGAGTTCGAAGACGTGATGCGTACCGTTGGGGTCTGAAGGCATGCTTCCCTCTCTTCTCGGTGGCGGTTCTCGGGTACCGTCAGCCGTTTCTTTTGGCGAACGAATGGATGATTCTCTCAAAAAGCGGGGAATTTGTCAAGCTTTCAATAGAAAAACCCCGGGTCACGGGGTAGGGGTACGCGTCTTCTCCTTCCCGACGAAGAGGATGAAGTGGAATAGGGCCTTGAGGCCGAACGCCTCGTTTACGGGGAACGAGCGCAGGACGCTCTTGCGGGGATCCTGATCTCGGCGACTGTACAGCTTTGCGCAGAGGCCGGGCAGGAGACGGGCGGGCATGTCCACGCGTCCTTGCCGTGGAGCCCTCGGGAAGAACCAGGTTCCAGGCGCGATGATGCGTCCAGGCGGAAAGAGGCCCGGCTGCCGCCAGAGGTTCCCTGAACTCCGGAAGACCTCCCAGAGGGCAACCAAGTCCTCGACCCGGGCGAAGGTGAGATCGTACGTGTCGCCCCAGAGCTTGAACCAGGTCTCGGAGACGTCCGGGTCGGCCAGGCGTGCATCCTGGTAGTAGGTGACTTCCGGCATCCGCTTGAGGACGAGCTTGCGGAGTGGGGGCGGATCTCCCTCCGACCGGATGGGGGCCGGGAGGTGCTCTAACGTCGTATCCTCGCTCTCCCATGCCGAGTCGTGGCCGCGGAGGACGTGCTGCCCGTCCTCTGTGCGATACGGACGCGGACGGCCGTAGTTGACGGGAAGGGAGAGGACGTACGCGAGCGGGTCTTGTTTGAAGGGTTTCAGGTCCATGGGCCTCCGGATCGGATTTTTAGCGCTTTTTCGCCCGCATGTCAATCGATTTCGCCTACCGTACTCACAACATGACGGGAAAAGGGCGAGATGCTATACAGGGAGCATGTCTCTTTCCTCGTCCTCCTCTCGATTCGAGCTCGTCTCCGGCTACCAGCCTTCGGGCGACCAGCCGGCCGCGATCGACGCCCTCACGCGCGGTTTACGCGAGGGGGCGCGCTTCCAGACCCTCCTCGGGGCCACCGGCACGGGCAAGACGTTCACGATGGCCAACGTCATCGCCAACGTCCAGCGTCCGACGCTCGTGATCGCGCACAACAAGACGCTTGCGGCGCAGCTTTGTAATGAGTTCCGTCAATTCTTCCCCAACAATGCGGTCGAGTATTTTGTTTCGTACTACGATTACTATCAACCGGAAGCCTATCTCCCCTCATCGGACACGTACATCGAAAAGGAAGCGATGATTAACCAGGAGATCGATCGCTTGCGCCATGCCGCGACGCAGGCTTTGCTTACGCGCCGCGACGTGATCATCGTGTCTTCGGTTTCTTGTATTTACGGCTTGGGTGCGCCAGAAGCCTACGAACAGACGGTCCTCCATGTCGAAGTTGGCCAACCGCTCAGCCGCGACGTCGTCATGCAGCGCCTCATCGAGATGCAGTTCACCCGCACGCCCGCCGACCTCACGCGCGGGAGCTTTTTTGTGCGCGGTGACCTCATCGAACTCATGCCCGCTAACGAGGAGCTAATCTATCGCCTCGAGATGCCGCGTGGGGTCGTCGAACGGATCGCGAAGATCGACCCCGTCACGAAAGAGGTCAAGCGCGAGCAGAAAGATCTCTGGGTCTTCCCGGCGAAGCACTTCGTCACCCTGGGCCCCGAACGCGAGCGAGCGATCAAGCTCATTTGACAGGAACTGCAGGAGCGTCTCGCCTTTTTCGAGGCGAACGGCAAGCTCCTTGAGGCGGAACGGTTGGAGCGCCGCACCAAGTACGATTTGGAGCTCCTCGAGACGCTCGGGTATTGCAACGGCGTCGAAAACTATTCCCAGCCGCTCTCGGGCCGTCCGTCGGGCGCTGCGCCAGACACGCTCTTTTCCTATTTTCCTGACGACTTCCTCTTCATGGTCGACGAGTCTCACGTCACCGTGCCGCAGTTGGGCGGCATGTATGAGGGTGACCGTTCGCGCAAGCAGACGCTCATCGAACATGGGTTCCGTTTGCCGTCGGCGGCGGATAATCGGCCGTTGCGTTTTGCTGAGCTCGAAGAGAAGATCAAATCCGCCATCTTCGTGTCCGCGACGCCGGGACCGTATGAGCTGAAACATTCCGAGCACGTCGTCGAACAGATCATCCGTCCGACGGGACTGGTCGATCCGGAAGTGATTCTGCAACCCGTTTCCGCAGGTCGTTTGGGCGAGGAGGCCTATCCGGGTCAGGTACACGACCTCATCGAACGCGTGCGTCCGGTGCTGGCGCGGGATGAGCGTGTCCTCGTCACCACCCTCACGAAGAAGATGGCGCAGGACCTGACCGAATTCATGAAAGAGAAGGGATTCAAGGTGCAGTACCTGCATAGCGATATCGATACCGTCGAACGTTTGGAGATCTTGTCCGCCTTCCGCAAGGGCGAATACGACATCGTGGTCGGCGTGAACCTGTTGCGTGAGGGGTTGGACCTGCCGGAAGTCTCCCTTGTCGCGATTCTCGACGCCGACAAAGAGGGGTTCCTGCGTTCCGAGACCTCTCTTATTCAGACGATCGGGCGTGCGGCACGTAACGTGCAGGGACAGGTCGTCCTTTACGCCGACAAGATGACGGGTTCGATGCAGCGCGCCATCACGGAGACGGAGCGCCGCCGCACGAAACAGTTGGCGTATAACGAGAAGCACGGCATCACGCCACGGACGATTCGCAGAAAGGTGGACGATTTGCGCGAGATGCTTGGTCTTGAGAGCAAGACGGAGCGCGTGAAAGATATCCTCGCCTTAGAACAGGCTCCGGATTCCCATCGTCTCGATCAGGTGATCAAGCAAAAAGCGAAAGAGATGAAGCAGGCGGCGAAAGACCTCCAGTTCGAGCTGGCCGCGATCTTGCGCGACGAGATCGCGATCCTTGAGAAAGAGGTAAAGAAACAGGAGAAAGGGACGCCGTTACCGGATGCGGAGGCAGCGAAGATGAAGGCCAAGCGCACGTTACGACATGGACGGACGCGCTGAAGGGGAGGTGTATCTGTAAGAAAAATTTACGAATCATTTGCCCGAACCCCCGCCCTTTTCCGCGCGTGCTATCACGGAAGGGCGGGTTTTCCGTTTCGCTCAGGACGTTCGCAAGGAGCCGACCATGCCGATCAGGCGTAAATGCAAGCCGCCCCTGTTCACCCCGCCCGAGGCGCAACTCACCGTCATGGAGGGATGGAATGCCGATTTCGGATGGGGCCTTCCGGCGGAAGTCTTCGGGTGTGCCGAAGCCATGATCCCTAACCTGGATCCCGTTGGGGAGGATCCCTGTTCCGTCCTCGTCCTGACCCCTTCCCTCGCCGGTGGGGCGCTGTCGGATGGAACGCCCGTCGGGCCGGTCGGGCGGACGTTCCGGGCCCTGTGGGACCGAGCCGTGGCCGTTCAGAAGAAGGGCGGCACGATGGGTATCGTCGCTTCCATGCCAGACCCGATCACGGACTGCCTGTCGCTGCGGGACGGGACGCTTCCGTCTCCCGGCCTCGCCTGGGAACGGATCACGCTGCAGCATCAGTGCGGGAACCGCTCATTCGAACACGCCAAAAAGGCGATCCCTCCCTCCCGCCGTGCGCAGGCCTTCCTGTGCGCGGCGAGCGTCCTGGCCGCCGCTGCCCTTCATCCGCGTTGGCTGAAAGAGATCAGCAGGCCTGAGCATGAGGATGACGAGACGGACCGGTCCATCTGGCTCCCTGGGTACGCCCTCACGCCCCCAGCTGGCCGTATGCGGGCGCCTTGGATGGGGGCAGCTCGTCTTTCGCTCCTCGGTGGGAACCATCTCAGCCTCACGCCGCGATCCCTTCCGATCGATGCCAAGACCTGGGGGTCGAACGCCCCTTCGGGCTATGTCCCGATCGGGGTCTGTGAGGGTGGGTGATGGGGGAGTGGTTTTGGGCGGATCTCGCCTGGGGTCCTTGACAAAGAGTCCTTTTTCATGTAAGAAGACCATCTCTCACGGCGTAGGCAGTTCGCCTGCGTTTCGCTGAGGGTCGGAAAGGTCACGGTGCCATCATGGATCGTTCCACCGTCTGTCGTTTCGGATGCGTTCTCGCGTTCCTCTCCACTGCCTGCGACGCCGGCATGGAGGATCCTGCCGAGCAGGCGAGCCCGCAGGCGCTGCAGTTCCCGGTTGCCCCGCCGACCGTCATCACGCCCTACACGGCCTGCGCCGGCCCCAGCTGGGACCTGTCCTGCGACGCGATCATCCTGCTCCGCGAGCCCCAGGCGATCGCGGGGCCGGGCACGTACGACTGCGTCAGCTCGTGTGCCGGCATCCCCTCGAGGCGGGTCTCCGTGCCGAACTTCGCCGGTTATGTCCAGAGTCGCGCCAACCCCGACGACTGGCGGCGTGCCTACCGCCTCTCCATCGCCTGGGCTCGCGACCTCGCGGCAGCGATCTGCTCGCCGACCCAATCCGGGTGCGCCGTCGCCTACGTCTGGCCGCTCGCCGATGGGACGGTGCTGCGCTTCTCCCTGTCGTTCCTCAACGACGACGACACGGCCCCGGCCACCGATGGCGACATCCGCTCCATCATCGTGACCCAGGAGACGGCCGACCGCATCGCCTCGTCGCGCCACGACGACCTGTTCTCCCTCGCGAGCACGACCTACACCGCCACGGCCGCGCGGCAGGTCGTGTTCACCTCCATCCCGGGCGGTCCGCCGATCATCAGCTACGTCGACCGCACGACCCCGGCGCTGTACGAGCGGTTCATCGTCTGGTTCTGATCTCCCCCGCGGAGATTTTTTTGTTCAAGTTTTCCCAAGCGGCTTTTTTATAGAAAAACCCCTCTCAAAAGGGGGTCAGGGCCAGTGTTCCAGCTCCTCTTCATCGACGGGGCCGACGAGGCGGAGGTGGCCGTTGGCATCGGCCTCGTAGATCTCACGGAACGGGCGATACAGCAGTTGGGTCGTCCGCTTGTTGGTCTGGGCCACGGCGGAGAGCAGGAATAGGGCGACGTCACGCGGCTGTGTCGCGAGCGAAGTGGGCAGGCCGAGCCGCGGCGGGTCGTGTGTCGGCGCCATCTGGAGCGAGACCGTGAGCGGACGGTCATCGACCAGGATCTCGAGCTGCGGACGTGTCGACGCCGCTCCGCTCTCGGGGAACTTCAGGAGGATGCCGCCGAAGCGGGTCTCCAGGGTGCCGTTCGCCGGCCAGTCACGCACCTGGTCGCGCAGGATGGCGACCGTTGCGCGCAGAGAACGGGCGCGCAGTTCACTGAGATCGGGTGTCGGGGTCATCGCGGCGGTCGTTGCAGCTGGGCGACGTGCGCGTCGTCATCGCGGTGCTCGAACAGGCTGTCGGGGTCCCGGGGGGCCTTGGGCGGGCGTCCGCGGAAGCGGCGCGGGCGTTCACCGGGAGGGAGAGCGCGATCCAGGTTGTCTGTAGGCGAGGCCATTTCGCATCCTTCTGCCCGCCCCGGTGGATGGGTGGCGAGCGCCCTCGTTCTATCATTACAGAAGCAACCTGGCAAGCGTAGGTTTACAGTCGTTTCCGCGCGCAGTGACACCCTCGCCCTTCTTGGGTATAACCAACGCATGGATATCGTCCCCGACATCAAGGCCCGTATCGACGTGGTCGACCTCGTGGCCGAATACGTCCCCCTGAAACCCGCCGGGGCGGGCTCGTTTAAGGGTCTCTGCCCGTTTCACCAGGAGCGGAGCCCATCGTTCCACGTCTCGCGTACGCGCCAGTCCTGGCACTGTTTTGGCTGCGATTCCGGCGGTGACATCTTTACCTTCATCGAGCGGATCGAGGGAATGGAATTCCGTGAGGCGCTTCAGTTTTTAGCGCAGAAGGCGGGTGTGACCTTGCCGGAACACGAGGCGGGGGAGCAGAACCGCACCAAGAAGAAGCGCTTGCACGAGGTGAATGAGTTGGCCGCCCGCTTTTTCCGGAGCATGCTCCTTCAGCTTCCGCAGGCCGCCGACGCGCGCGCCTACGTCGCCAAGCGCCAGATCGACGACCTGTCCGCCGACCTTTTCCAGATCGGGTACGCTCCCGAGGCGTGGACCCTTCTCACGGAAGCCCTCACGAAAAAAGGCGTGACGTCTGAAGAGCTTGTCCTCGCGGGCCTCGCGATGAAGCGCGAACATGGGGACGGCGTGTACGATCGCTTTCGCGGCCGCCTCATGTTTCCTATCCAAGACGTGCATGGCAACGTCGTCGGCTTCACCGGTCGCATCCTCACAGCCGATCCGACGCAGCCGAAGTACATGAACACCCCGGAAACGCCCGTGTATCGCAAGTCCGGCGTGTTGTATGGACTGGATAAGGCCAAGGCGGAGATCCGCCGCACCGGCCTCGCCGTGATCGTCGAGGGGAACATGGATGTCGTTTCGTCCCATCAAGCCGGTATCACGAACGTCGTCGCCGCGAGCGGGACGGCGCTGACCTTGGAGCAGCTCGGACTATTGAAACGGTTTACGACGAACTTGGCGATCGCCTTCGACCAGGATGCTGCTGGCGCCGCCGCCACGCTCCGTGGTCTCGATTTGGCGCGCGTGCAGGAGTATGCAATCAAGATCATCACCCTCCCGCCCGAGGCGGGGAAGGATCCGGATGAGGCCTGCAAGAAAGACCCGAACCTCTGGCGCCAAGCGATCGCCGACGCGACCGGCATCATCGAGTGGGTCTATCGCCGGGCCTTCGCGCGCCATCCCTCCGCCTCGCCCGAAAACAAGCGGCTTATCGCAGACGCCGTCCTTCCGGAACTCGCCCGCATCCCGCATCCGGTCGAACGTGACGCGTGGCTGAAGCGCCTCGCCCAAGATCTCGACATTAGTGAGGACAGCCTCCGGCAGGGGATCCAGCGTTCCGAGGCCAAGGCCTTCGTCCTCACGACCCCCAAGGCGGCCGCCCCGGCGCCGCTGAAGGAGATCCCCGTCGAACGTCGCCCGTTCTGGCGGCTATTCGCGCTCTCCCTCCAGTCGCAACCCCTTTTTGAGGCGTTCTTGCGGGCCGAAGAGGTCCTCTGGACGCACGATTCCGCGCCTGAATTGAAGGGCCTTTACCTTTCGCTGCGGGACGCGTATCATCGGGACGGTTTTGCACCACCCGCGTCTACCCCCTGGGGCCCGACGCTTTCCCGTCTCACGGCCTCGCTTGGGCCCGATGAGATGAAGACCTACAATACCCTTATTCTCCTGGCAGAACATGCGCTCTCTTCGCGTACCTCCCAAGAGAACGCGCAGGAACAGGAGTTGATGCTGCGCCAACGCAAGCAGGCCGTCCGCACCCAACAACGGACGGCGCTCCAAGAAGAGATGCGGCAGGCGGAAGCGGCGGGGGACCATGCGCGCGTGGAAGCGCTGTCCCGCCAGTTCTCTACCCTGACACAGGATAACTAGGACGGCGTCCGCGCCGTCACCCTTATTTCCAGGTTTTTTATGCCCGTGAAGAAGCCGCTCGCGAAAAAGAAGTTTTATCCTTCGGTGCCCAAGAAGGCCGCCGCCAAGCCCGTTCCCGCAAAAAAGAAGGCCGCTCCAGCCAAGAAGGCCGCCGTCGTCGCCAAGAAGCCTGCCAAGTCCGCGAAAGGCGTAAAAGCCTCGGCCGTTAAGGCGGCACCGTACGTGAAGGCTCCCGCTCCGGCCCCTGAGATGCTCGACCGGCTGTTCGACAAGGCCCGCTCCCGTGGGTTCATGACCGAGAACGAGCTCTATTTCGCGTTCCCGGAAGTCGAGGACTATTCTGACGTCCTCGAGGCCTTCATTGACCGCCTCGACACCGCCGGCATCGGCATGGTCGAGCAGAAGGAGGGGATCCTCGGTCGCGCCGGTGAACGCAAGGACATTTTGAAGTCGCTCCACAGCCAGGAGGACCGCGAGCGCAAGTCGTCCTCGGCCGCCGTTGCCAAGGCCGAACCCGTCGATTTCCTCAACATCGATTCCATCCAGATGTACCTGCGGGAGATCGGCAAGATCCCGCTGCTCAACGCCGAGCAGGAGATCGCCCTCGCCAAGCGCAAGGAGAAGAACGACAAGGAGGCGGAACAGGCGCTCATCGAGGCCAACCTCCGTCTCGTGGTTTCGATTGCCAAGAAGTTCACAGGGAAATCCCTCTCGCTCCTCGACCTGATCCAGGAGGGGAACATCGGGCTCTTCCGTGCCGTCAAGAAGTTCGAGTACCGCAAGGGCTTCAAGTTTTCCACGTACGCGACCTGGTGGATCCGCCAGGCCATCACGCGCGCCCTCGCCGACCAGTCGCGCACCATCCGCATCCCGGTGCACATGGTCGAGACGATCAACAAGTACCAGCAGATCGAGCGCGAACTCATCCAGGAGCTCGGCCGCGAGCCGTTGCCGGAAGAGATTGCCGCCGAAATGGGCCAGGACGTCGAGAAGGTGCGCCACATCATCAAGATCTCGCAGGACACGGTCTCGCTCGAGACCTCCATCGGCGACGACGACGATGGCGACACGACCCTCGCCGACTTCATCGAGGACTCCAAGAACCCGTCCCCGGACCGCGCCGCCGCGCTCCAGCTCCTGCGCGACTACGTCCGCGACATCATCAAGGACCTCAACCCGCGCGAGCAGAAGATCCTCGAGATGCGTTTTGGCCTGTTGGATGGGGTCGGGCACACGCTTGAGGAGGTGGGGAAGGAGTTCGACGTCACGCGTGAACGTATCCGTCAGATCGAGGCGAAGGCGCTCGAGAAGATCCAGCAGCATTCGGCGGTGAAGAAGCTGATCGACTATTAGACAAAAACAGGCCATTTGGCCTGTTTTT
>JACCDN010770543.1_pt1 | contig 19340 bp, 19 predicted proteins | sample 7441691 | NCBI WGS metagenome assembly JACCDN01 (sample SAMN15323439, study PRJNA562643) | freshwater metagenome | isolation source: river surface water | place: USA:Blue River Watershed | collected 2017-08-16 | reverse complement strand
CCGCCCTCCCCCCCGTGCTCAAAAAAAAGAAAGCCTCTACAAGACCCTCCCCCCTATGGCTATTATTTCCATTCCTACTGAGGCTCCAGATCGCTTATTGAGAAAATAGGATCAAGCGTCTTTTTTGTTTAAATTCCTTCCTTTTTTGTATATGCTTTTGTTGTTTTCTGGTTTTGCCCTTCTCGGCTGCCGATTAATCTATAATCTAAACGGTATCTCAGTTTCTTTTAGACTCCCCCCTTATGACCGCCACCCCTCCCCCCTTAGACCCTACCTTCAAAATACAGGCTGACTTTGCTTCCATTAAACAAGCCGTTCTCAATCACCTGAAGTTTACCTTAGCCAGAGACGTCCATACCGCACGGCCTAGAGACTGGTGGCTCTGTATCTGTTATACCGTGAGGGATCGTATTTTAGAGCGTTTTATCCATACGCAAGAGGCCCATAATACCCATAAAGCACGCCGGGTTTATTATTTGTCTCTTGAATACCTGATGGGCAAGCTCTTGAAGGATAACCTCCTCAATACAGGGCTTTATAATGTCGTGCAAGAAGTAGTGCGGGACCTAGGGATGGACTTAGATGCTCTCCTAGACCAAGAAGCAGATATGGGGCTAGGAAATGGCGGCTTAGGGCGCTTAGCTGCTTGTTTTTTGGATTCTTTAGCCACGCTAGATTATCCTGCCATAGGGTATGGGATTCATTACGAGCACGGTCTTTTCAAGCAAGAAATCCTGAACAATCGTCAGGTTGAAAAGCCGGACAATTGGCTGCAATTTGGTAACCCTTGGCAGATCGTAAGGCCCGAATATGCCCAGAGAGTAAAACTATATGGTCATATTGAAAATGCTTTTAACAGCAACGGAGAATGGTCTCCAAAGTGGGTGCAAACCAAGGATATCTTGGGCATTCCCTGGGATATTAATATCGTGGGATATGGGGGATCTACGGTGAATTTCCTTCGCCTGTGGGAATCGCGGGCTACTGAGGAGTTTGATTTGCAAATCTTTAACAACGGAGGCTACGTAGAAGCCGTACGAGAAAAGGCCCTAGGAGAAACCATATCGAAAGTACTCTATCCTAATGATGCCACTGAAAGCGGAAAGGAACTGCGCCTGGTGCAACAAATTTTTTTCGTTTCTTGCTCTTTGCAAGATATCATTCGCCGCTATAAGCTTCATCATCAAGGCTGGGAAGATTTTTCTGAAGCGCTCACCATCCAGCTCAATGATACCCATCCTACCATCGCAGCGGTAGAACTCATGCGTCTTTTGATGGATACCGAAGGCCTTTCATGGGATAGTGCCTGGGATATATGTAAAGCAGTTTTTGCTTACACCAATCACACACTCTTACCTGAAGCCTTAGAAAAGTGGAGTGTCACCTTAATGGAAAAGGTGCTGCCCCGGCACCTTCAGATTATTTACGAAATCAATAGACGTTTCCTAGAGGATATGGTAGAGGTCTATTGGCCAGGGGACGATGAGAAAAAGAAAGCTTTATCCATCATAGAAGAGGGGCCAGTTCGTATGGTACGTATGGCCTATTTAGCGAATGTGGTGAGTTATTCTATTAATGGTGTAGCTGCTTTGCATACAGCATTGCTTAAAAAAGACCTCTTTCCTTTATTTCATACCCTATACCCAGATAAATTTAATAATAAAACCAACGGGGTTACTCCTAGGCGCTGGCTCAGGGCCTGTAACCCGCGCCTTGCTCGCCTGATAGACAAAACAATAGGCACCGGTTGGACAAAAGACCTACAGCTCCTTCGAAAGCTAGAGCCTTTTGCTAAAGATAAGGCTTTCCAAGAGGAGTTTTTAGCTATTAAGCATGCCAATAAGGTGGACTTGGCCCACTTTATCCAGCATCAATACCACCTGAGTATCGATCCCAAGGCTATCTTTGATGTGCAGATCAAGCGTCTTCACGAGTATAAGCGCCAGCATCTCAACCTCTTGCATATCCTAACGCTTTATAAACGCCTACTGCACGATCCTGCGCTCGATATTCACCCACGAGTCTTCTTATTCTCAGCCAAGGCTGCTCCTGGTTATTATTTGGCAAAAGAAATCATCTATGCTATTAATACAATCGCTCATCGTATTAATAATGATAACCGGGTAAACCATAAGCTAAAAGTAGTCTTTCTTCCAAACTATGGAGTGAGCCTAGCAAGCCTTATTATCCCTGCAGCAGATGTTTCAGAGCAAGTATCTACAGCTGGTAAAGAAGCTTCCGGTACTGGTAATATGAAGTTAGGCCTGAATGGAGCCATTACTATAGGTACTTTGGATGGTGCAAACGTGGAAATGCTTGAAGCAGTAGGGGAAGCGAATATCTTTATTTTTGGTAAAACGGTAGAAGAGGTAGCTGCCCTGAAAGCTAAGGGATACAAACCGTGGGATTATTACCACCAAAACGCAGAGTTAAAACAGATTTTAGACTGGCTTAGTAGCGACTTTTTGTGTCAAGAAGGCTCTCTGCTCCCTATTCGGGAAAGCCTCCTTGAACAAGGAGACCCCTACTTGGTGCTCGCAGACTATGAGGCCTATTGCAAAACCCACGAAAGCATAGACCAAGCCTATCGGAATCGATACTTATGGGCAGAGCTGAGTATTCTTAATACGGCACGTTTAGGCAAGTTCTCTAGCGATCGTACCATTCAGGAATATGCCCAGCACATTTGGAAGCTAAAGCCTATAGCCGTTCCTTAGAATACGCCGATAAAACGATTGATGTCTTGTAGGCGCTTTTCAGTTTTTTTGTAGAGGCTCGGTAATGCCTCTATCGTAATGCCTAAATGTGCAGGCAGGCTTGTGATTTTCTGCCCTTGGTGAAGCTTAGCTGCAAGGCTTAAAGCATCCGCGAGGGGTTCTTTTGTCCTCAGGTCTTGTTCCTTATAAGCGATCAAAATAGATAGTAAAACTTCTGGAATGGGAAGATGCGCTAAGATAGCAAGGTTTTTGTCCTTACTTTGTATATAGGTTTTTGTAGTGGAGGTATACTCTAGGAAACATGTTACGATACGGTCAATCGGGCCTAAGAGGCCGAGAGTATAGGCAAAATCAGCCTCAACGTTTAGCACAGGGGCTGCCATTTCTAAAAAAGCTGCGCTGAATAGAGCTTCCTGCCAAAGTTCAGCGTAATGGATTGAAAACTCACGAGAATACGGAAAGCCGTCTGCTTTCAGAAGCTCTAGCTGGATGAATTTCTGGATATCTGTTTTTTTTAGGGTAGCAGAAGCTCCCTCTAGGCTTAAGGAACGTTTTTTAAGCTTTGGATCTAAACGTATGCTAAAGTTTAAAAATTGTAAGATCAAACAGGGATCTATTTTGATGCAGGCTAATAGATCAAAGCTTTTAAGGTCCTCGTCACCCAGTAAGTGCTTCAGTTTGTGAAAGACAAGCGAACCTGGTAGGAGGCTATCCAGCAAGTCTAGAGGGGGAAGAGGCTTCATGGGGTAGGGGGTTGCTACGTGTTCAGAGGTGCCAGACGCTCACTCAAGTAGGGCATCACTTCTTTTTTTCGGCTGACAATCTTGGGGAGGTCAAAAATAGGAAGATCAGAAACACGTTTATAGTCTATCAGCCCTATAAAGGTAGGATCCCCTGCGACAAGCAGGAGCGAGTCTAGCCTTTGAATGTCTGTTACGAGTAAAAGGGCGGCAAAGAGCCTTTCTTGCTGACGTAAGGCCTCTAGAGCAGCATATAGGTCGCTTGCTTTTTGCCAGAAAGGATCGAAACTCATTTCTTCTACCTGGGCAACCGATAGCCTTATGCCTTTCTCTTCAAAGATTTTTGCATCTAGGCCGATGACCTTTTCAGGAGACTGGCTAAGAATGCTAGATTCCATCTGAAACAAGGTATCAAATACTCTTTTGCCACTAACCCCCGCAAGGCCTTCGAGCCATTGTAAGATAGCCGCATCTTTAGGCGTAGTTGTGGGAGACTGCAAGAGGTAGGTATCGCTGATGAGCCCTCCCATCAAGAGGCCAGCAATTTGAGGCGATGGAACCAGATTGCACTTTTGAAAAAAATCTGCTATGATGGTGCAAGTAGACCCTACCGGTTCATTATGAAAGAAGATGGCCTCTTCCGTTTTAAAAGTGCCCAGTCTATGATGGTCTACCACCTCTACGATATTAGCTTCTGCAGCCCCTTCTACGGCCTGGCTCATCTCATTATGGTCTACTAGAGCGATGCTTAGCTGATGGATGGCTAAGGTGGGGGAGGTTTTTTGATGTAAGGTTTCTATGAATATAGGGGCTTCTGCTTGAAAAAGGTCAAGCACGGCTTGGGTACGTGGGGTAATATCCCCACAGCGTGCAGGAATATAGTGGTTTTCCCCTAGTGCTTGTTTCAAGGCTGCATAGGCTAGAGCAGCGCAGATAGAGTCTGGGTCAGGTTTTTTATGGCCAAAGATATAGATGCTGTCTTTGCTATCTTGCATAGGATATGAAGAAAAAATAGGGTTTATTTACCAGAGAGGACCACTGCATTAGGCCCTAGGGCTTCTTTGTAGCTGGAGGTAGGGGCATAGGTGCTGTAGTGGCAAAATTGTTTATCGGTATCTTTTACATTGTCATACCACTCGATGTGGCCATCTAAAAAGGCGACATAGCCTCCCGTACTACCCCATACCCCCTCTTTCTCATCCCACGTTCCGTCTTCTTTGAGCCCTCTAGACCAGGCTATAGGTGCTGTAGATGGACATAGCCCACTAGGAAGCTTTACCACAAAGCTAAAGCTTAGAGTTAGAGCCTTAAAATCATCAGTAGGAGTGCCCTCTGGTTTTATAAGCGTCTTTAAAGTCTTTGCCTTTTCGTCTATCAAAGGGTCTTGCTCTAGGAGCCAAAGCTGCGGATCATTTAAATGGGTGTGTTTAGCCAGGTAGGCGGCTAGGCTATGGATATCCTTACAGGTATTTAGGCCCTTGGTATCTCCACTTTGAAGACAAATCGTATAGGCCAGAACTAGCTGGCGTAGGTGACTGGCTGCCTTCGTTTTCTGAGCTTTCTCACTCACGAAGCTAATACTAGGAATCAGCACCGCTGCCAGTACGCCAATAATCGTCAGCACCCCAAGGATTTCTATCAGGGTAAGGCCTCTTTTACTCGAAAGCTTCGAATTGCACACTTGCATCGACAGATCTTATGAAATCTTGCTATTAGTAAGGCAAGGGAAAACGTCTACAAAGCTGTACCATCTCCTCTTTTACACGGCAAATACGTTCTTCGTCTTCTGGGGCACCTAATATATAGGCGATAGCCTGGGCCACTTGCTGCATTTGGGATTCTTTCATACCACGGGTGGTGAGCGCAGGCGTCCCTACACGGATGCCGCTAGTTTCAAAGGGGCTGCGTGTTTCGAAGGGGACGGTATTGCGGTTTAGGGTGATATTCGCTTTTTCGAGAGTATTTTGAGCTACTTTTCCGCTTAAGTTAGGGTGGCTAGGGCGCAAGTCTATTAACACTAAATGATTATCTGTACCGCCACTGCAAAGGTGAAAGCCATGGGCTAGTAATGCCTGTGCTAGGGTCTTAGCGTTCAAGATCACCTGCTTTTGATAGCTTTTAAACTCATCCTTCATGGCTTCCTGAAAGCATATCGCTTTGGCTGCTATGATATGCATCAAAGGACCGCCTTGGGTAGCAGGAAAGATGGCAGAGTCTATTGCTTGGGCAAGAGCTTGTTTGCAAAGGATAAGCCCCCCTCTGGGGCCTCTTAGGGTTTTGTGTGTTGTACTGGTGACGATGTCTGCATGCGGTACAGGAGATGGATGTACACCTGCCGCTACTAGGCCTGCAATGTGTGCCATATCGGCCATGAGTAAAGCTCCGCAGCTTTTTGCAATGCGGTCCATCCTCTCAAAGTCTATCACCCGCGGGTAAGCTGAGGCACCAACGGTGATCATTTTTGGCTTTTCTGCCATAGCTGAAGCTTCGAGGGTATCATAGTCTATACAGCCGCTATCTTTGTTTACGCCATAGTGTACCACTTGGTAGAGGGCTCCGCTCATATTTTTGGGATGGCCGTGCGTGAGGTGCCCTCCGTGCTCTAGGCTCATGGTCAAAATTTTATCCCCTGGCTTTAGGGTCGCCATGTATACCGCTATATTGGCCTGACTGCCTGAGTGGGGCTGCACATTGGCATGGTCTGCCCCAAACAAGGCTTTAGCTCTATCAATAGCGAGCTGTTCTACCGTGTCTACGTGTTGACAACCCCCGTAATAGCGCTTTTTGGGGTAGCCTTCGGCATATTTGTTGGTAAGAATGCTTCCCGCAGCCTCTAGGATAGCCGGAAGGGTAAAGTTTTCAGAAGCGATGAGCTCTATATGCTCTTCTTGGCGCTTTCTTTCAGCTTCTATGGCTGCATGTAGGCTAGGATCTAGCTCTTTTAGAGGCTGAATGTTGAGAGAAGGATGTGTATCAGTTGGCATGATGATAAAGGATGATATTTTTTTAAGATACAATTAATTTGTAAGTGCTTCTAAAGTCAATCTCGCAATCCTGTCTATTGTTTTTTAATTTGGGCCTAAGCTTTATGCCCTATACGCTCATTGTTGGGTGTTTCCTGGTTGAATTCTGTATTCAAAGGTTAAGCAGGCCCCTAGCGCTGTTAATATAAACACAAGCGCTAAAGGGTAAGGCCTATGGTCTGGGATGAAGGCGCTCACCCACCCAATAATAGCTCCACCCCCGAGCTGCATGCAGCTATAGAGGCTGCCTGCGTAGCCTGCAATAGCCCCAAAGGGAGCAAACGCTCTCGAAAAAGCATTGGGCCAAATTAGAGTTATCCCGAAGAGGAAAGCAAATATAGCTATCAAAAATAAATAAATACTTTTTATCAAACATAGATCTAGGATGAGTATAAAAGCACCCGCTAAGCTCATCAGGAGCCATCCTAGGCGTAACATGTTGTCCTGCCCTATTTTTCTTACGCACTTAGCGTTGAATATGCCCCCCAGGGCCATAGCTGTGCCCCCCAGAAAAAAGTTTATACAGCCAAAATTTGCTATCGGTAGGTCAAAATAATGCGCATAGAGGACAGGTCCTACTATAAACCAAGAAAAGAATGCTCCATAAGTAAAAAATACACATAAGCCATATCCCATAAATATAGGGCTTTTTAAGAGTTGGGCATAAGCAGCAGAAAAAAACTGAATACTAAAACGCTCGGTTGTGCGGTGTGTATTGGTTTCAGGCAATAGCATATAGACTAGAGACAATACCGCCCCTCCATAGCTGATGGATGCGATAAAAGAGGCACGCCACCCCTGATGAGCCTCAAAGTATCCGCCTAAGAAAGGAGCAGCAGCCACGATATATACCATGACAATACCTAAGTACCCTCCGTATTTGGCAATTTGTTGACCTGTAAAGACATCCCGAAAGATCGATCGCCATAAACAGGCGCATGCGCCAGCTCCAGCCCCTTGGATAAACCTCCCTACCATCAGCCAAAAAAGGTTTTCCGTCAGCATACATATAGCACTCCCTACCACAACGATGCACAGTCCTATTAAGAGCCCAATGCGTCTACCCAAGACTTCTGACAAGGGGCCATAAATAAATTGTGACAATGCCAGTGATAGCATAAATATACTCATACTCTGTTGAATACCGGATAGGCTAGCATTCAGATCGTGCGACATAGTTAAGAATGAAGGCACGTAAATGTCAGACATAAAGCCAGTTAGGCAGGCGACAAAGGTAAGGACCACTAATATTTTAAATTCTTGAAATCGCATGGCTTTAGTTTTTCGTAGAGATATACAGGTGTCTACCCTATAGGGAAATTAGACCACTTGCGAAACGATTGTATGTAGCTCTCTGGCTTCAGGCTACAGGCTACGCTCTTCCCCCTACGCTCCTTGAGCTACGGGCGACAAGCCGAACTACCTGTCTCCCGTAGGCTCGGCGTAGTGGAGACGCCCAACACGTCGGGCTTTGAGCTTCTTATTTCCTAAAGTTTCAATCTAAACAGACAGCATACTTAGGAGCATAGGGAGACGCCCGGCAGGCCAAGCAAGATAATACGTAGATTCGCAAGAGGTCTATTGTATAGGATGGATTTTGTCAATTTTTATCTGGGTTTCCTTTAGGGCGCCTCTCTATGCGGGGCTTACTACGTTAACTATTAGGCTCTAGCTTGTCTATCCTTTTGAGATGGCGCCCGCCTTCAAAGGAACTGTGGACGAAGGTTTTTATAAACTTTATAGCCAGGTAGGGTGTGATGTACTTTTGGCCAAAGCACACCACGTTGGCGTCATTGTGTAGCCTTGAAAAGTAGGCCCCATCTTCGTTATGGACGAGAGCTGCGCGGATACCCTTTATCTTATTGGCTGCTATGCTAATGCCTATGCCGCTTGTGCAGATGAGTATACCGAGCTTTGCCTTACCCTTCAGTATATCTTCCGCTACCAGCCGTGCATAGTCTGGATAATCCACAGAATGAGGACTATGGGTACCATGGTCTATAAAGGTATAGTCTGGCAGGCCTTGTAGGATAGCTTCTCTTAGCAGGTAGCCCCCGTGGTCTGCGCCGATGCTGAGGTGAAGGGTCATGCTAGGAGGGGTAATGGGTTTTTAAAAATTGTATAATAGACGGTATAGCCTCTACTAGGGAATCCCTGCAGGCTTCATAGGCTTCTAGGGTCTGCCCGTAAGGGTCTTCAATATCTCCTGGAGTCTTGAGGAGCCACTCTCTAAATAAGAAAACATAAGGGGGCGGAGCCTCGGGTAGTTGGCTTTCTAGGATGAGCTTGTGGGTGCTCGTCATACACAAGATGAGGAAGGCACGGTCTAGCAAGGCTTGGCTGAGGGGCTGGCTGCGGTGGCCTAGGAGGTCAAGACCCACTTTTTTTAAGACCTGGACTGAATGCGTAGAAGGGCCATCTCCTGCGAATGCAGAAGTGCCTGCAGAGACGACTCTCAGGCTCCTGAGGAGCGGAGCCTCTACCTCTAGGGCGTGCTGCAATAGCTTTTCTGCCATAGGACTTCGGCAGACATTGGCTGTGCACACACAGATAATGAGATTGCGTTTAGGGTTTGCTTCAGCATTCATGACATATAGGTTTGGCTTCGTCCTAACTACTCTAGAGTCTTTATGGGGTTTGACAACACCTTTTGAGACGAGGGGCTTAAGGAAAGGCTTTCTTGGTCTTTTTAAAACGCTTTTGGTCTTGCAATACATCAAAAAGGTGTTTCAAGGCAGGGTTTTGTTGACATAGCTCTGCTGTTAAAAGGTCATATTCTAAAAACAGGGCTAAGAGGATTTTTTTGTCTGCTGTTTTTAGTGCAGAGTTTGATAGTAGCTGGACGTAGCTGAAAGTGCCATCTATAGAAGCATGATCCGTTAACGGAAGCGATGGCAGAGCAGTGTGATCTTTGAAGCATCTAAGAACAGCTTGTATACAAGATTGGAAATGGTCGGTGTATGGGGCAGGATTACTTTGTCTTTGTTGAATCAGAGTCTGCAAGACAGAAGGTAGCGTCAGTTCTTCGAGGTTGGGGACCAAAATAGAGTCATTTAGCCTAAGTGTATGCAGTAACACGCTTAGGCATTGAGGCTTGAGTGACTGAAGCGCGTACTGCAATGCGCCTTTATAAAGATGGGCATTATGACTGCTGAAGGGGGATGCTTCAGTTAATATACATTGCAAAAAACTATCATTGTCTACGTCTATAGCTAGCTCTAGAGTTGAACAAAAGTCCTTTTCATCCAGCTTTTGGTGTAGCTTTAGATCTAAGCACGTCTTCCAGAGAAGGGGATTTTTCAGAAGTAATGCATGCATCACCATCTCTTTACAATGAGCTGAGGGGAGCTGCTGGGCGTTAGTCGTATCTAAAGTGTTGAGGTAGCTTTCTAAAATAGCTTCCAGTATTCGTTGCGTATCCTCTTTTCCTTCTAGAGGCCAGCCTACAAGTTTTTTAAAAAACTCTACTTTGCAGCTATCCCACCGCAGCGATGGGGATAAGCATTTTTCTTGAGAAGAGGAGCGTCTTACACGCCTTGTTTCTATAGGCTGAGTACGAGGAGTGGGTATGAGGCTACAGTCTTCTTCTGGATTTAAAGAACTGAAGCGACTAGAGGGCCGGGGTGTGGGAAGAGACCGGCTGCTAAGGCTAGTAAAACGTGTGATTTCCATAAAAAAGAGCCTAGGGAAATTAGGCTCTATTGATAAAAAATATGCTAGACTATAAGTTTATATTAAAGCTTTTTTGGCTAGTTTTGCAGTTTCTAATTTACCAGGCTCCAAATAGGCCTGGGGCATCGTTATATTCCTTAATTGAGTTACCTTCACTCTCGATATTACTGTTAGAAACGTTAGGTTCATTCTTGGGATGCTTTGACGTTTGTAGCTCTGGGTATTGTTGATCAAAAAAGCTTTTAGCACTCGTTGCTTCTCTCTTTGCCTGAGGCGTTGGGACTTGATTGCTAGATACTCTTAAATTGAGAGGCGTAGAGGGTGCCCACGGAGCAGCACTTCTCTTTCTTAAACCCGTAAAAGGAGCTGAGGGAGGAGGCGTGTCTTCATCGGAAGAAGAGCCATTATCGATATAGCTTGAGAATGATAGATAGCTCCCTGTGTAGTTATAATCATCAAATTGTTTTTGTTTTTTAGGAATGGGACCTAAGTCTTGACTAGCCGCTAGGCCAGCAAAGCGGTTATGGTCTGGGCTTGGAGGAGTATAGCGAAGGTCATTACGCAGAGAGTGGTGATTGGTCTTTATAATGGAACTGGGGTGAGTTTTCATAAATGGGATAGAAAGCCATCCGAAATAAGAGCCATTTCTGCCTTTTACAAGCCTAAAAATAGCGCCTCCTTTAGATTTTTTGAAAAGACCTTAAACAAAGGGTTGAAGCTTTTAGTGTTTGTGTTAGGATATTTATTTTGAGTACTTATGCTTTTTGATTTCTTTGAAAAACTTTTTTACCGCGGCCAAAAGAAACTCCCCTTCTCCAATGACCCCACTATAGAAGCCCGTAGAGCCCTCAATGGCAGACGCTTGCCTGAGGATTTAAGCGATTATACCATTTGCCTAGCAGATTATGACAGCAAGGCCACCTTAGATTTTCTTAAGCCAGACTTGGGCTGGCCCATAGATTTTTATAGAGAGTATATCAAGACCTACGCTCAGCTGATCCGTAAACGTCATGGGAAGGCCGTTATTTGTATGGTGGTTTTACAGGATTATCTGACATGGCTCAAGGAGAGGGGTCTAAGGCATCAGCCCTCTTTTTTGGATAAATATGTGGAGGCGCTGGGGCAAAAAAAGACTTAAGATTAGGGTTGTAAGCTAGCGCGTATGGATCTAGGGTGGAGGACTATGCTTTCATTTGTCTTTTACTTTTTTTTAGCAGTAGGGCTTTTTTGTCTTTTTGTCATTTTCTCTTTTTTTAGTGTGTGGCTTAGGGCCCTTTTGGCACAGGCTCCAGTCAGGCTTCTTAACCTCATTGCCATGCGCCTTCGAGGGGTCCCCTATTCGATGATAGTGGATGCTAGAGTGACAGCAGCTAAGGCCGGTCTTATGTTTACTACGGATAGCCTAGAGGCGCACTACCTTGCTGGAGGGAATGTAGTGGCTACGATAGAGGCCCTCATTGCTGCAGAAAAAGCTGGAATGGGGCTGGACTTTACGAGGGCATGCGCGATAGACCTAGCTACTAAAGGAACGGGTAAGAGCGTTGTGGATGCTGTGCGTACCTCCGTAAACCCCAAAGTGATTGACTGCCCAAATACAGACTCCGGTAGGGTGACGATCGACGGCGTTGCTAAAGATGGCATCCAGGTACAAGTACGTGCGCGTGTTACTGTAAGGACCAACCTGAAAAGCTTTGTTGGCGGAGCTAGAGAGGAGACCGTTATCGCTAGAGTAGGTGAAAGCATTGTCAGCACTATTGGTTGTGCAGATAGCTATAAGACAGTTTTAGAAAACCCAGAACTCATCTCGAAAACAGCCCTCAAGCGTGGGCTAGATGTAGGGACAGCCTATGAGATTTTATCTATCGATATAGCGGATGTAGATATTGGAGAAAACGTAGGCGCAAAATTGCAAGCTTCTCAGGCAGAAGCCAATAAGGTAACTGCTCAGGCCCAGGCTGAAATTAGGCGGGCCGCAGCCGTTGCCCTAGAACAGGAAATGAAGGCCAAAACCCAAGAGATGCAGGCAGAACTTGTGAAGAACCAGGCCCAAGTACCCCTCGCTATGGCCCAGGCCTTGCAAAACGGCAAGCTAGGGGTGGTGGATTGGTACAAGCTCAAAAATATTGAGGCCGATACCAAGATGCGAGACCAGCTTGGTGAGCATAATTTGTAGCTCTAGGTAGTGTAAGCAATCTCCTCAAAAAAAGTGGCCTTCTATGATTTTGTGCTAGCTTTTATAGTTTACAAGAGACAAAATTTGACCTAGCTAGGACATGCAACAAAAGCACTATGAAGCAACGTACTATAGCCAAAGTGGTCAGCATTCGGGGTAAGTCTTTGCATATGGGAGAGGAAACTACTCTCACCCTGCACCCCGCACCCATAGACCAGGGTATTCGATTTAAGCGTGTCGACTTATACGGAATGCCCGAGCTGCAGCCCAGCGCAGAGCTGGTGACGGACCTCGTGCGTAGCACAACTATCGTCTCTGGCCATACAAAATTGCACACGATAGAGCATATCCTCAGTGCTCTTAATGGTTTAGGGATAGATAATGTCCTCATAGAGTTGAATGGCAGCGAGCCTCCAATTTTGGACGGATCAGCTAAATATTTTGTAAACCTGATCCAAGAGGCGGAAATCGTTGAGCAAGAGAAGGATAGGCACTATTTTGTTTTGGATAAGCCGATTTCTGTCACAGCTGGGAGGGGGTCGATGATTGCTTTACCTTATGATGGTTTTAAAGTCACCTGTACTTCAGCCGATGACAGAGGGTTTCACTCTCAGCATCTGTCCGTAGATATCGATCCTGAGACATATGCGGCTCATATCGCCCCTGCTCGTACCTTTACTTTTTACGAAGATATAGAGCCCTTGCTGAAAATAGGGAAAATACAAGGAGGAAGCCTAGACTGTGCGATTGTAGTCAAAGGGGATAAAATTCTATCTAAAGAGCCCTTGCGTTTTAAGGATGAATTTGTCCGCCACAAGATTTTAGATATTGTGGGGGATATCAGCCTGCTAAAAATAAAGCTAAAGGCTCATATCATAGCTATTTGCCCTAGCCACTCGCTGAACGCAAAGCTTACACAAGAGCTTTTGCAATACTATCAGGCCTCAATGCATAAGGAGAAGAGTGCTAAGCCTATTTTTATTCAGGCCCTTCCCGAGACAGAGATGGATATCCGCCGTATTTTGGATATCCTTCCTCATCGCTATCCTTTTGTGATGATCGATAGAGTAGTCAAAATTCAGGAAGAAGCCGAGCTGACGGCGATCAAAAACGTCAGCATCAATGAGCCGTACTTTGTGGGCCATTTTCCTGGCTTGCCGGTGATGCCAGGGGTCTTGCAGCTGGAGGCTATGGCTCAGGCAGCAGGTATATTAATGTATCGCAAACTGGGTTTAGAGAAGAAAATTGCCTATTTTATGAGCTGCGACAAGGTGAAATTCCGCAAACCCGTAACCCCAGGAGACCAGCTTGAAATTATTGTAAAACTAAAGGACTCTTCCCGTAAGTTTATTGGTGTAGCGGAAGGAGTCTGTAAGGTAAACGGCAAAGTAGTATCCTCAGCAGAGCTGATGTTTGGTGTTACCGATACATTTAACCCCTAGCGCACTGCATAATCATTCCAGTTTGCTCCTATGACTATATCTATCCATCCTACCGCTATTGTTGAATCAGGAGCAGAGCTAGATGATGGGGTCAGTATCGGCCCGTATGCCTATATCGGTGCAGAGGTGCGCTTAGGCAAGCACACACGCGTGCAGCATCATGCCACCGTAGATGGCTATACTCAGATGGGGGAGAATAATGATATTTTTCCCTATGCTTTCATTGGAGGAAAGACGCATGATCTTAAATTTACGGGTGGCCGTCCAGGCCTAAAAATTGGAAATCATAATGTGTTTAGAGAGTATACTACTATCCATGCTGCTACGAATGATGGCGAATATACCGTTTTGGGAAATCACAATCTGATCTTGGCCTACAGCCACATAGCTCACGATTGCATCGTTCAAAACCACTTGATTATGAGTAGCCATGCTGCTTTGGGGGGGCATACAGTGGTGGGGGATCATGTGAATGTTGGCTGGGGGGCTGGCGTTCATCAGTTTTGCCGTGTAGGAAGCTATGTGATGATAGGCGCTTCAACCAAGCTTGTCCAGGATGCTCCCCCTTTTATGGTGATCGATGGACAGCCTGCGAGGGCAAAAACTATCAATAAAATAGGTCTCACTCGGGCCAATTTTCAAAAGGAAGAAGTGAGCCTTGCGCGCTATCTCTTTAAAACGCTCTATGTAGAGGGCCTCAATAAGAGCCAGGCCCTTGAGAAAATCCAGCACTCGGGGCATAAAGATCATTGGATGACGCGTGTTTTAATTCAGTTTATAGTTGAAAGTAAACGGGGCCTAGTATAATGCCTTATGCTATATCCTAGCTATTCAGTCAGGATAGGACACCGGTTAGTACTTCTAGGCTTATAAACGATGAGAATACCTTTTTTAAATATAGCAAATATCATTACGCTGTCTCGCGTTCTGGCTTTATTTTTAATTGTTTTGCTCTTGCATATAGAACTTACAGGGGCTTATACGCTTGCTTTTTTGGCTTTTGTGGTGGCGGCTCTGAGTGATATCTTAGATGGTTATATCGCAAGGCGCTTTGGTATGGTCTCGGTATTTGGGAAATTTATGGACGCGTTAACAGATAAAATCTTAGTTATCGGTCTTTTAGTCGTCCTTTTAGTCATTGGCCTTTTGCCGAGTTGGACGCTGCTTGGAATATTGTTGATTATTTGTAGAGAGTTTTTGGTAACCGGCCTACGTTTGTTAGCTGCCGGCCAAGGAAGAGTCCTCGCTGCGGAAACTGCTGGCAAACAAAAGACGTTTCTTCAGCTCTATACGATTGGTAATGCCTTGTTTTATGGGATGATCGCTAGGGACTGGGTGGCCTATACAAGCCCGGGCTTTGAATCCTTAGCTTACAACTGTACCTGTATAGCCTTTGTGGGGGCGACGGCACTGACCGTTTATTCCGGTATTCGCTATTTGTATCAATACTGGGATATTTTTCTTGAGAAGTAGATAGACCTCTTGCAATGAAAAACCGTATTATCCTTTTTTTAGCTACTCTAGGCGGTATAGGGTATCTTCCGAAAGCGCCCGGCACTTATGGGTCTTTGGTAGGGCTCGTTTTGCCTATAATGCTTGCAGAACGCTTTTCATTATCGACTTATAGTATGGGTCTTAGCGTGGGGGTGGTACTTTCTGTTGTATGCTGCCACGTAGCAGAAAAACTCCTGGGAGAAAAAGACCCTTCTGCAGTCATCTTGGATGAGTGTATTGCCATGCCGTTTTGTTTTTTGGGTCTGCAGCCTTTTGGCCCTCCGGGAGTATTTTGGCTTCTAGGCTTTGCCTTATTTCGGTGTTTTGATATATTAAAGCCTTTAGGTATAAAACGTCTCCAATCTTTGCCGGGAGGGCTAGGGATAGTGGTGGATGATCTAGCGGCTGCGCTTTGCGTTCATTGCATCCTGCGTGCTATCTGTTTGGTCTGCTAGGGGCTAGGATTTGCGCACTTGCTTTATCTAGAAAAAGCATTAAGATGCCTCTTAGATTTATTCTTTCAAAAGTCGTGAAAAAGCCTTGAAAAACCTTTTATTTCTTTTTCTTTTAAGAGATAGCTTTTGATAAAAGACCTATTGGAAACCCACGTATTTTGGTTTCTGGGCGAGGCGAAATAAATGAGGAACCGGAGTGTACAAAAGCGTAACAAAGGATTCCGAGCTTATTTTTGACGAACTTAAGACACAAAAGACAAGGGTTCTGCAAGAGGTCTAAAGATTAAAAGCCTTGAATCCTTCTTAAATAATGACTACTCATTTGTATGACATCTTCTAAAATTCATGAGCTAGACGCTAGTTCTTTTGACACTATTGTAAAACGCCAGGACTCCACTCCTGTCTTAGTAGACTTTTGGGCCCCCTGGTGTGGCCCCTGTAAAGCTATAGGCCCTGTCTTAGACCAGCTTGCCAATGAGCTAGACGGGAAAGCCCTGATTTGTAAGGTAAATGTGGATGAGCAATCGTCTTTAGCAGGCCAGTTTAGCGTCCGTGCTATACCGACATTACTTCTGTTTAAAAACGGCCAAGTGGTAGACACCATCGTCGGTCTTGCCAATAAGGATGCCCTCAAGCAAAAAATAGAGGCTCAGGTTTAGATGTATAAGGTTCTATCGTGGCTCTTGTTTAAAAATCAGCAAAGGGCCTAGTTCACTCATATATTGGTTCTTATGCGCGTTTTAGTTACAGGTGGTGCAGGGTTTTTGGGTAGTCATCTTTGTAAGCGCTTGTTGGATAAGGGCTATCAGGTGATAGCCTTAGACAATCTCTTTACAGGCCAAAAGTCGAATATTCAAGATCTGTTTGATTACCAAGGGTTCGAGTTTATCCGCCATGATGTGATAGATCCCTTTAAAGCAGAGGTGGATCAGATCTACAACCTTGCCTGCCCAGCGTCTCCTGTTCATTATCAGTATAACCCTATCAAAACGATCAAAACCTCAGTTCTGGGCGCTATTCACAGCTTGGGCCTAGCCAAGCGCCTAGGAGCCCGTATTTTACAGGCATCTACTTCTGAGGTCTACGGAGACCCACGGGAACATCCACAAGGAGAGACCTATTGGGGCCACGTCAACCCCATAGGGCCTAGGGCCTGCTATGATGAAGGAAAGCGCTGCGCTGAAACCTTGTTTTTTGACTATCATCAGCAAAATGGGGTGGATATTAGGGTGGTTCGTATTTTCAATACTTATGGACCAAAGATGGCTTTAAACGATGGACGTGTAGTCTCTAATTTTATCACGAAAGCCCTGAAGGGAGAGCCCCTTTATATTTATGGGGATGGGAAGCAAACGCGGTCTTTCTGCTATGTGGATGATCTGATTGAGGGGATGATCCGCACCATGGAACAAACTGCTATCCTTGGCCCAGTAAACTTAGGCAACCCCTATGAAATGACGATCAAAGAACTGGCCCAAAGGGTGATAGAACTGACCCATAGCGCTTCAAGCTTAGAATATAAACCCGCCCTAAAAGATGATCCTGAGCGCCGCCAGCCTAATATCGACCTAGCAAAATGGCACCTAAACTGGCAGCCGACTGTAGCCTTAAGCGAAGGCCTTAGAAAGACCATTCCTGACTTTAAGGCTCGCCTGGACTTAGAGTAGCTACCTTTCTGAGGTCTTTTGAGAGACAGCGTACTTAGGGGGGGTAAGGAGATGGCCGCTATTAGACCTCTTGGGAAAGTATTGTCTTTTATATCTTAAGTTCGTCAAAAATAGATTCAGGCTTCGTTCTTCCCCCTTACGCTCCTTGAGCTACGGGCGACAAGCGAACTACCTGTCTCCCGTAGGCTCCTGTCTCCCGACGTGTCAGGCATCTCCACTACGCCAAGCCTACGGGAGACAGGTAGCTCGCAGAGCGACGCCTGAAGGCTTCAGCGTAGTGGAGATGGCGTAGGGAGATGCCCGACACGATAAGTTTCGCCTGACAGGTCGCTCTATGAGCTACGCCCGACAGGTCGGAATCCTTTGTTACGCTTTTGTACACTTCCTCCCATACTACCTGACAAAAAATATTTAGAGCGAATAAACAGTGGAAAAGAATGGGATAAAGTCATCAAAAATGAGGTAATGGATAGGGCGAAAAAGTGACCTTCGATGGTTTTTAGCTGAGTTTACGCCATACACGCACATATCCGTTAGCTGGGTTTTTTATTTTTTATAAAATCTTGCTGCCAGCTTTCCCCCTGTTTATCAAGCCTTGAGCTTTCCTCTTTTTTTTGTCAGGTATAGTCACTTCCCTCTACGCTCTTAGAGCTTTGGGCTTCAGACTTCAGACTTCAGACTTCAGACTTCGCTTTAAAGGCTACGCCTGACAGGTCGCTCCATGGGCTACGCCCGATACGTCGAGCTACTTACCTCCCAGCGTTTTAATGCAGAGAGACAGTATAGTTAGGAGCGTAGGGAGACGCCTGACACTTCAGGCAATCAGTTCCCTTACGCGAGCTTAGAGCTAAACTTACGCCGTAACTTGAAAAGCGAAGGCGAAAGGCCAAGCAAGATCATACGTAGGTCCACAAGAGGTCTAATGAAGCCTCATTTTTTTGAAATTTTAGGCTTGACTTTTTGGGTCAACTTTTATATACCGGAACCTATAATTTATTTTTATTCTTTCATATCTAAATCAACCTTCTCAGTTTTTGCAAGCTCTTTTTCAAAAAGATGTTCTCACCACTTTTAAAAAGAAAGAAGAAAGCGTATTGGGGGATGGCAAATGCAAATGCAATTACGCCAAAGCTTCAATAGACCACTTGCGAAACCCTTGTCTTTTGTGCCTTAAGTTCGTCAAAAATAAGATCAGAATCCTTCCCCTTATGGCTCCTTGAGCTTCAGGCTACGTTCTATGAGCTATGCCCAACAGGCCCCCCTGGTAGGTTTAGCTCAGTTTCACAAACTTCAGTCTATAAAGAGTTTTTAGTATCAAAAAAGATGAACAGGGTTTACCTTAAACCCCCCTCCCCCCTCTTTGAAAAGAAGAAATCCTCTACTGACCATCCTTCAGACTTCGCTCTATGAGCTACGCCCGACAGGCCCCCCTGAAGCGAAGTAAGAGCTAACATTACGCCCTAGCATCTTTATCTCCCGACGTGTCAGGTGAAGCTCACCGAGCATAGCCTGCCTGTCCTCCGTAGCTCGGAGAGCGTAGGGGGAAGCTTTCTTGCCTAACGAAGCTTCAGCGTAGTTAGGAGCGTAGGGAGGCAGGAGGCAAAAAACAGAGGTTTGACTTTATCCGCTTTGCCTGACACCCTGTCTGCCTAACACGTATGAGTTTAGAAAATGTCATCATTATCGGAACCGGCTGTGCAGGCCTTACAGCTGCCATTTATACCGCAAGGGCCAACCTTAAGCCCCTGGTTCTTGAAGGTAAACAACCCGGTGGGCAGTTAACCACCACTTCTGAGGTAGAGAACTTTCCCGGCTTTCCCGAGGGAGTCGACGGCTTTGAGCTGACACACAGGATGCGCCAGCAAGCAGGGTACCCATGCCGCCGCCGCCGCCTGAGCCTGAGTTTGCTCCGCCGTTACCGCCGTTAGCTGTGCCAACTGCGCCGCCGTCAACGTTT
>JACCDN010572711.1_pt1 | contig 19349 bp, 17 predicted proteins | sample 7441691 | NCBI WGS metagenome assembly JACCDN01 (sample SAMN15323439, study PRJNA562643) | freshwater metagenome | isolation source: river surface water | place: USA:Blue River Watershed | collected 2017-08-16 | reverse complement strand
TTAATAAAGCTGCAAGTGAGTACTACAAATCACAACTGCAAAGCGAAGAGGGAAAAGCGGCAAGAGACTTCTTAGTGGCCAGGGGATTTGATTTAGACAGTATTTCTGAGTTTGAGGTTGGTTATGCACCAAAGGGCTGGCAAAACCTTTCTCAACACCTCACTGAAAAAGGTTTCACGCTGGAAGACCAAGCACTGGCTGGTCTTCTAAGTAAAGGCGAGAAAGGTTTTTACGATCGCTTTCGGGGAAGAGTTCTTTGGCCGATTCGCGATGCAAATTCACAAGTGGTCGGATTTGGCGCAAGAAAGTTGTATGTCGAGGATCAGGGACCGAAATATCTAAACACTCCCGAAACTCCCGTCTATCACAAATCAACCGTGCTTTATGGACTTGATCTGGCCAGACGAGAAATAGCGAGCAAGCGCCAAGTCATTGTTGTCGAGGGCTATACCGATGTGATGGCGTGCCATTTGGCTGGTGAAAAGACAGCCGTTGCCACCTGTGGCACAGCCTTTGGCGAAGAACACATCAAACTGATAAATCGATTACTAGGACAGTCAACCGATCCAGCCTCAGTCGTTTTCACTTTTGACCCTGATGCAGCGGGGGAGAAGGCAGCACTTAGGGTTTATGGTGATGCAAGTAAGTTCAACGCACTAACCTTCGTTGCGTCAGGCCCTGCAGGTTTAGATCCATCTGATTTGCGTCAGCAGCAGGGCGACTCGGCAGTGGTTGAAATGCTCAAGAATCGTAAACCGCTATTTGAATTTGTTATTCAACACCGACTCAGTCAGTTCAATCTTTCCGATATTGACTCTCGTGTAGCAGCCGCGAGAGCTGCAGCTCCAGTGGTGGCAGAAATTGTTGATCCAGCATTGCGTTCCGGCTACACCAGGATGCTTGCCGAGTGGGTTTCGTTGGACGTGACAGACGTTGCGGCAATGGTTGGTGGAAACAAGAATCAGGCAACTCGAGCCAGGGTAGAGCCGATGAGAACCTCAGATGCTTTGCCGAACGCTGAGCCGATTGCAGACAAATTAGAGACACAAATCATGCAGGTGCTGGTTCAAAACCCGACGGCTTTTAGCGTTTCACAGTTGCGCAGAATGCAGGCAGCTGGAATATCAACCCCGGACTACAAAGCCCTCTTAGAAATCGTGCTGGAAAATGCAGAGCGAATTTCCGAGCCCAGTTTTGCAAACCTTCTTGCCACTGCTGCGGATGAGGGGCTTCAAGCGGTTGTGAGGCAGTTGGCGCTTGCGCCGCTACCGCTAAAAAGCGAAGCCGATCTTGGCAAATACAGCCTGGGGATTGTAAATGCGGCAATGATCAAGGCCTTGGATAGAGAAAAGACAGACTTGCTGGCAGCCCTTCGCCGGGCTGAGTTGGCTGCGAGCGAAGAGCAAAAGGTCGCCATCCAGCGTCAATTAGTTGAGTTAGAGGCTGAGCGCCGCTCACTTATGAACTAAGCGGGTTATCTGCTAACCTTTCCTAGGCCTTAGGGCCATTCCTCGGTAGCTCAATTGGCAGAGCATTCGGCTGTTAACCGGAGGGTTCTTGGTTCGAGTCCAAGCCGGGGAGCCACTTTCTTGAAGGTGGAAATGAATAAACAGGTCCTCTCCACTTCGCTGTCTGTCGGAATTGCGACTGGTCTCTATGGCATTTCCTTCGGAGCAATTGGCGTAGCAGCAGGACTCGATGTTTTCTCCGTCATGATTCTGAGCTTGCTTATGTTTTCTGGTGGCTCGCAGTTTGCTTTTGTTGGAGTTCTAGCAGCCGGAGGAGCGCCAGTCACTGCTGTTACCAGTGCGTGGCTCATGGGAATTCGAAACTCTTTCTACGCGCTAAGACTCACCAGTGTGATTGGACCAAAGGGTCTACTTCGTTTGTTAGCAGCTCAGCTGACAATTGATGAATCAAATGCAGTGTCGGCGGCTCAGTCAGATAACAAATCTCAAAAAGCCGGATTCTGGCTAACTGGCGCAGCGGTATTCATCTTCTGGAATCTTGCAACTTTGGTGGGAGCGTTGGCTGGAAACCTAATGGGCTCTGTGGAGCAATGGGGATTGGACGCAGCAGCGGCAGCTGCTTTTCTGGGCCTGCTTTGGCCAAGACTGAAAGATAATTGGCAACTCGCTCTGTTAGGGGCCGGAGCGGCCATCGTAACCACTCCATTCCTTCCGGCCGGAATTCCAATTTTGCTGGCAGCTGCTGTTGCACTAATTCCACTTGGAGGGCGCAAGTGATTACTAGTGTGATTATTGCGTCATTAGCTGTTTACAGTTGGAAGCTTTTGGGTTACTTGATTCCAGAGCGCTTCATCACAGATAAATTTAGGGACTTCGCAGAACGCGTCACAGTCGCTTTGCTCGCTGCAATGGTAATGATCCAAGGATTTACCATTCAGGGAGAAGTAGTAATTGATGCTCGTTTACCTGCTCTTTTGGTGGCGGCGGTGTTGCTTTGGCTTCGAGCTCCATACATATTGGTGGTGATCGCCGGCGCGGCTGTCGCGGGAATACTTCGATTGCTAGGGCTCTAGGTCATCTTCGCCGGGTTGCCAGCTAATACCAGGGACACCCCAGCCATACTCTTCAATAGCTTTTTGGGCTTCTTCTTTGTAAGGCGAAGACAGCCGATCTGCATAAAGAATTCCATCAAGGTGATCAAACTCATGCTGAAATATCCTTGCCATCCAGCCGTGAACAGACAGAGTGTATTCGTTTCCATTTTCATCCAGTGCAACCAGCACTGCTTCTTGAGCGCGCTTGAGTGGAAAACGCTCTGTCGGTATTGAAAGACAGCCCTCTGACTCGGTTTCAGGATCTGGCTCTGCTTGATCGATTTTTGAAATAGATAGAGATGGGTTTATTGCCACGCCACGAAGTCGAGTCTCATCAAACTCGTAGTCATAAACGAAGATTCTGAGTCCAACGCCAATCTGCGGGGCAGCAAGACCAACCCCGGGAGCGGCGTCCATGGTTTCAAACATGTCCTCGATTAGAGCCTTTATTTCAGGCGTGATTTCTGCCACGGGCTCCGCCTTTTTATGAAGGACAGGCTCGCCAGTAATGCAAATTGGCAGGATGGTCACAGGTCAAATTTACCTTTGTTTTTAAGGCCTTGGTCTAGGCTGAGACAGCTGATTTCCTTTAGGAGAGTTTGCTTGCTAACCCCCGAGATTGTCCGGGCAATTGCAATACTGCTAGCGGTGTTGGGAGCTTTTTTCCTATCGCTAGGCGCTCAGTTCCAAAATGATGCTGTCACCAAGCACTATGTTCCTAAGACAAAGAAAATCTCAGCTCTTCGATTTCGCCAAATCTTGGATTTGATGCGTCGTCCAAAATGGCTTACGGGCACCTCTTTCCTTTTATTGGCTGCTCTATTTCAACTGGGCGCTCTCGCGTTAGCTCCTCTAATCGTCGTTCAGCCAATCGGCGCGCTGGCCCTGATCCTCACGTCAGTGATGAATGCTCGCATTTATAACGTAAAACTCGACTCAAAGACACTTGCTGCAATAGCGATTATCTTGCTGGGTGTTGCCGCATTCGTTTCGCTGGCAGCAACCAGTGCAGTTTCGACTGAGATGAGCGATCAGAAGCTACTGCAGGTGGTTGGCATAATGATTTTGCTTTTAGCGGTCTTCGGTCTGTCCTTTTCCTGGTCAAAGGGAAATGTTGGCCCGCTTGCGTACATCCTTGGAGCAGGAGTGCTCTACGGCTTTACCGCTTCTTTAGCCAAGGTGGTAATTCAACGCCTCTACCAGGGTGACTACAACTTGTTGACACTCCTGGCAGTTGGAGCATTACTGGGTGCAATCTTCCTAGGTGGCTGGTTCGTCCAAAATGCTTACGCCTCTGGGCCACCGGACCTCGTGATTGCCGGCCTTACGGTGGTTGACCCGGCGGTTGCGGTTGGAATCGGTATCGTTATCTTGGGTGAGGCTTCTAAGGCAGATGTCACTCAAGTAACTGGATTCATAATCGCGGGCGCAATCGCCATGGCTGGAGTCCTGATGCTTTCGAAAGTGCACCCTCAACTGGTAGGTGAAAGAACTCAATGACCAAACCACTCAAAGTCGTTTTGGCCTGTGACACATTTGCTCCCGACATTAACGGCGCCGCTCGCTTCGCTGAGCGACTTGCCGGCGGCCTCGTTCGAAACGGTAACGAGGTTCACATCATTACTCCGGCTTTTGACTCCTCTGAGGGTCCTCGAATTGAGGAGCATGATGGCGTGAACATGATTGTTCACAGACTAAGAAGCCACCGAGTACCACAGCACAAAACTCTGCGCTGGCCAGAGCCGTGGGGCATGACAACAAAAATTGGCAAGATTCTGGATGATATCGAGCCAATCGCCGTGCACATTCAATCTCACCTGATGGTTGGGCGCTTTGCCAACACAGCTGCTAGGCGTCGCAACATCAAAGTCTTGGCGACAAACCACATAATGCCTGAGAACCTAATCAAATATTCCCTGCTTCCTAAGTTTCTTCACGGTTGGGCTATGAAAGTGGTCTGGGCAGACGCAGGTCGAATTCTTAGAAAAATGGATGCGGTTACTACTCCTACCAAACGAGCTGCGGAATTGCTGGAAAAGGCAGCAGGCGTGACAGGAGTTCTCGCAATTAGTTGTGGAATTGATGCATCTAGATTTGCCAACGACTCTGCACCACAAAACAAAAATCCAATTGCACTTTTCCTAGGTCGCCTTGACGATGAAAAGCGTGTGGATGTTTTACTGCGCGCGGTTGCAAGCCTGAGCGAACACCCGAACCTAAGGGTTGAGTTGGTAGGTGATGGTGGGGAACGAGAGCGCCTGAAGAAGCTAGCTCAGTCACTTGGAATTTCGGATCGAGTTACGTTTTTGGGACACGTGACTGACGAGGAGCTGCCAGGCATCTACGAGCGAGCAACTGTTTTCGTTATGCCATCAATTGCAGAACTTCAGTCAATCGCCACTATGGAAGCGATGGCTAGCGGAAGACCGGTGATTGGAGCCGATGCGATGGCGCTTCCTCACCTTGTCCACGATGGTGACAATGGCTATCTATTCCCACCCAATGATGTTGAGGCCTTGGCAGATCGGCTGAAGCGAATATTGACGGCGGATCAGACTGAACTCAATCGACTAAGCGAGAACTCTCTGCACTTGATCCAAGCGCACGACATTAACCGCACAGTCAAAATCTTTGAAGATTTGTACCTGGGCGTGGGAGAGGCGTCCCCGACCACGGACGACAACAAGCCCTCGTACATGGCACCAATTGGTCGACTGAATGAATCAGTGCGTTCAAAGTTGGTCGAGTGGCGATCTGATGCGTTAGCGCTTCGAAGCAGGGCTGAGGGGCTAAGGCAAGAGGCGAGAGAGCGACTGGTCGAGATGCGACAGGAAGTCCGGGGACAGCTTTCGGATTTGCGCAAAGAGATTCAAAGACAGGCCAAGAAGCTTCGTCGAAGAACTGAAGACTAGTCTCGGCTAGGCTTAACGCGCCGGGGCGTTAGCTCAGCCGGTTAGAGCAGCGGACTCATAATCCGTCGGTCGCGGGTTCAAGTCCCGCACGCCCCACCAGAGAAAGGAGAGAGCAAGTGATTCGAATTTCAAACGGAGTTATCGGCTATGAACTCTCTCCACTCGAGATTGTCGGCGCCTTTGGTTTCCCTCCAAAAGCCAGCCTCTCGAACTTAGTTTCTGTTTCATATGAGGAAAATCCTTGGACCACGAAGGTCTTGCGTGGAATCCGAGCCCCTGGCACTGGCTTTCCCTATCTGATAATGCTTGGCACTATGCGTCACAGAAGGGGCAAGGATTTCTGCGTGGTTTACAAGAGAAGCCCGGTCTTGGTCTTGGACTTCCAGAATGAAAAATGGGCTCGTTGGGTCGTGCCAGCGTCCAAAGAGAGTACTGAGGCTCTCAGCGAATTTTTAGAGATCAGTAAGGCCTAACGAGACCTAGTTGCCTGCTCAAGGGCACTTCTGACTCCTGGTCTTAAGTTGCGGGTTATGCTTTACCCCAAAGAGACCAGCGTCGGCATCTTTGCCTACCTGGAACATAGGGAAAGAGCAAAGATGACTAACACTCCGTGGCTAGTTCACTATCCAAGTGACGTTCCAAAGCAATTGCCTCCAATTTCATTCTCAAATCTTCCTGAGCTGCTTCGAACAGCCGTTCAGACGTATGACAAGAAGGTTGCCTTTACTCAGGTAATGCCAAACGGAATGAATGGCTCATTGACTTACCGTCAAGTGGATGAATTATCCGATCAGTTTGCTAGCTATCTCCGCGAAGAGTTGAAGCTTTCAGCTGGGGACCGCGTAGCGGTGCAGATGCCAAACTGCTTGAGCTATCCAGTGGTGGCTTTCGGAGTTTTCAAGGCCGGCTGTGTTTTGGTGAACACAAACCCGCTCTACACCGCAACCGAAATGATTCACCAGTTCAGCGACTCAGGTGCAACGACTCTGGTTGTAATTGACATGTTTGCTGATCGACTACCTGAGGTGCTGGGCAAGACCAACATCAAGAATGTGGTCGTCGTAAAGATTTCCGAATACTTCCCTAGCGTGGTTGGGGGAGTAATCCGTTTAGTTCAAAAGGTCTGGAGCAGAACTCTTCCAAAAATCGAAGTTGAGCACACTCGATTTGCCAAGGCCCTTGAGCTCGGGAAGGCCAAGCAATCAAAGGAGCGCGCTGCCAGCTACTTGAGTGGCATCACCAATGAAACTGTTGCGGCGCTGCAGTACACCGGAGGAACGACTGGTGTTTCTAAGGGTGCAATGCTGAGCCACGGAAACCTGGTGGCAAACACCCTTCAAATGATTGCCCACTGTGGCGATGGAATGAGAGCTGGCAAGGAAACAGTGCTGACGGCCCTTCCGCTGTATCACATCTTCGCCTTCACAGTTAATCTTCTCGGCTTTTTCCACAATGGTGCAAGAAACATTTTGATTCCTTCACCTCGCCCGCCAAGTAATCTGCAAAGAGCTTTTGATAACTACAAGATCACCTGGCTAAGCGGTGTAAACACTCTTTTCAACGCCCTGCTTAATGAGCGCTGGTTCCAAGACTCACCACCAAAACACCTTCGCGCTTCTGCTGCTGGAGGAATGGCCCTGCAGGCATCGGTAGCGGAGCGTTGGCGCAAGCTAACCGGCACCCCCATTGTTGAGGGCTACGGTCTTACCGAATCATCCCCAGTTTTGACCTTCAACCTACTCACGGGTCTGGCCAAGGATGGAAGCATTGGCATTCCAATTCCGTCTACCGAAGTCAAATGCGTTGATGAAAACGGCAAGGATGTTGCTGTGGGGGAGGCTGGTGAAATTATCGCGCGTGGTCCGCAAATCATGTTGGGCTACTGGCAGCGTCCCGACGAAACTGCAAAGACATTGAAGGATGGTTGGCTCTACACAGGCGATATCGCCCAAATGGACTCTGACGGCTTCTTCACAATCGTGGACCGCAAGAAGGACATGATTCTGGTGAGCGGCTTCAATGTTTATCCAAACGAGATTGAGGAGCAGATTGCTGCCGTACCTGGGGTTCTGGAGGTTGGCGTGATCGGTGTTCCTGACGAAAAGACAGGCGAGCGGGTCCAGGCCTATGTCAAAGCTGTGGTGCCGCCACCATCTCGTGAGCAGATAATCGCTCATTGCAGAAATGCACTCGCTGCTTACAAAATTCCGCAGGATGTCATCTTTATTGATGAGCTTCCAAAGAGTCCGATTGGAAAGATTCTGCGTCGTGAACTTCGAGACCAGGCTATGAAATCAAACAGCGGCAACGCAAGCAAGGGAGCATAAAGATGAGCACTCTTAGAATCCTGACTGAGGAAGCCGTTAGTCAAGCTACGGTTGTAAACGAGTTTGAGCAGACCCTGCTTCGAATATTTATCTTGATTATCATGTTCGGTCTAGGTGCTGGCCTAACTCCCAAAGATTTTGGTTTAGCACTTCGTCGCCCATGGGGACTCATTATTGGTTGGGTGACGCAGTTCGGCATAATGCCGCTGACGGCCTACGTCCTAATTGTGACGGTGCTGTTTCCGTTCTCAACGACCGGTGACGTGATTCTGATTGCTCTCGGTGCGCTGATTATGGGCAGCGTACCCGCTGGAACCACTTCCAACTTGTTCACTTATTTCTCTAAGGGCAATCTGGCCTTGAGCGTAATGATGACAGTCAACTCAACTCTGTGGGCGTTCATCATGACTCCAGCCATGTTGTTTGTTTACTCAAGACTTCTGGGGCTTGATGAGTCACTAAGAATCGAATTTATTGAGTTAGCAACCGTGATTGTGGGGTTGATTATCCCAGTAGCGCTTGGAATGCTTGTTCGCCGCTTTAGTGCCAACATTGGTGCTGTTTTGGAACTAATGGGTGGGCTATTTGGGCTTCTTTTCATCCCATTCCTTATTGCAATCTGGGTTCCAAGAAACTGGCAGCTGCTACTGACAACTGAGTGGCCAACCTATGTAGTCGCTATAGGACTTGGACTTACGGGAATCATTGTTGCCTACTTCATCTCCAAGCTTCTGCGATTGCACCCGATGAACGCACGAACCATTGCGCTGGAGACTGGTATCAACAACGGACCGCTAGCAATCGCCGTGATTGTTGCTGTTTACATCGACAACCCAAACGTTGACTCAATTCTGTTGGTGCCAGCGCTTTACTCGCTGTTTATCGTCTTGATTTCAACTGCTGTGACCTTGGTGTTCAGGCGGGCGAACCTAGCGGCTGAGCAGAAGATTCCTAATCTTTTGTAGGTCGCTAGCTGCCATCGCATAGTCTTATTTCATGCAGTGGCAAGGGCTAACAGAGGCTGAGGTAGTTGATCGGCGACAAAGATTTGGCTCTAACAGCCTTCCAGTCGACAAGAGCAAACAGCTACCAAGGCAACTGCTAGGAGTTATCCGCGAGCCGATGATGGCTCTGCTGTTGGCAGCCGCGCTAATTAGCGGACTGCTTGGCGATGCACTTGAAGCAGGCGCATTGATTGTTAGCGTGCTGTTTGTAATTGGAATCTCGCTTTTCCAAGTCCGCAGAACCGACAAAGCACTGGCCGCGCTTCAAGTTCTGTCTGCACCAAGGGCATCGGTTTATCGAAACGGTGATTTGCAGCAAGTCCCCAGTGAAGAGCTAGTAGTTGATGATCTTGTCCTGCTTAAAGAGGGAGATAGGGTCCCAGCCGATTGTCTTTTACTGGAGGAATCGCCTCTTCTAATCGACGAATCCATCCTTACCGGGGAGTCGGTAAGTGTTGAAAAGAAATTTGGCGATGCAGCGCTCTCGGGAACACTGGTAGTTAGGGGCCATGCAGTCGCCAAAGTTCAGTCAATTGGCGCTGCCAGTCAATTAGGTCAAATTGGATCGCTATTGACAGGCGTCGAGAAGCGAACGTTGCTGCAGACTGAAGTGGACAAAATAGTTCGGGTAGTTGCGACCATTGCTCTCATAACTGCCTTCACGGTGAGTGCTGTCTATGCTCTTACACGCGGCGATTGGCTGGTTGGCATGCTCGCAGGCGTGGCCGCTGCCATGGCACTGCTCCCAGAAGAGCTACCCATCATTTTGACGATATTCCTCGGCCTTGGTGCATGGCGGATGGCGAAATCCAAGGTAATTGTTCGAAACAATCCAGCTATTGAGATGCTTGGGCAAATAACTGTTTTATGCGTCGACAAAACTGGAACCATCACGATGAATGAAATGACACTAGTGAATGAAGATCCTGAAATCATTTACTATGGCGGACTGGCATCTATCCCCGGCTCATTTGATCCAGTTGATAAGGCTTTCTTGAGATTATTTAGCCGCGACGAATCCCTGACTTTAGTTAGAGAATTTCCACTTACTGAAGAGAATTTAGTCTTCTGCCAAATCTGGCGAGCGGATTCAGGAGAGCTAATTGCTGCGCTCAAAGGAGCGCCAGAGCGGGTAATTAGTGTTTGCAACCTAAGTCAAGAGCAAAAATTAGCAATCATGAATGAGCTTGATGAAAGTGCGCGGGTGGGATTGAGAATTTTAGGGATTGCGAAGTCTGGAGTTCCGGAATCCTCCCTCACGGCGAGCAACTTTGAGAACATGCGATTTGAATTTGTGGGCCTTGCGGCTATGAAGGATCCAGTGCGTGAGGGTGTCGCAGATGCCATCACAGAGCTTTCCAGCGCTGGAATACGAACAATCCTGATTACCGGTGACTATCCGCAAACTGCTGAGTCCATTGGAAAGGAAATTGGACTGTTGCCAGGCGGGGGAGCGGTCAATGGTGATGATTTGGAAAGGCTTAGTCCAGAGCAACTTTCTGCGTTAGTGCGCACTCAAAACATCTTTAGCAGAGTAAAGCCAAAACAAAAACTGATGCTGGTAAAGGCCCTGCAAAGTCAAGGCGAGATTGTCGCAATGAGTGGCGATGGAGTCAATGATGCTCCTGCCCTAAAAACTGCCAACGTCGGCATAGCCATGGGCATGCGCGGCTCAGAAGTGGCAAGGGAAGCCGCCGATTTGGTTATCTCGGATGACAGTTTTCTGTCAATCACTGAAGGAGTTCGCGCAGGTAGGCGAATCTTTGCAAACTTGCGAAAGGCCGCTAGCTACATCATCGCGATTCACATTCCCATTTTCGGCATGGCCCTGGTGCCAATTACCTCCCCAGCGTGGCCACTGGTGCTTCTGCCCATACAGATTGCAATCTTGGAGATTGTGATCGACCCATCGGCTTCCTTGGCCTATGAGTCAGAGCCTTCGTCAAAGAATCAGATGCAGGCAAAACCAAGGTCTAAAGATGAAAAATTGATTACCAGTAAAGTCTTTCGCTTGGCCGCTGTCCAAGGCGCAATCTTATTTCTGGGTTCGTTGTCAGCATTCCTGTTTGCGCTGGTTTCGGGTTATGAGGACGAAAGAGTTAGGTCTGTAACTTTCGGGACAATACTGCTTGGTAATTTGTTGCTAATGCTCTCTAACCGCTCAAGCACGGCAGGCCTGAGGGAACTGATTTCTGGTCGACGAAATAAGTTGGCGCTGTTCATATTCTTTGCTGGTATTACAGCGATGATGCTCATCTTCGGACTTGAAATTGTTCGACAGGCCTTTGGCTTGTCGGCTCTTCAGCCACTCGACATTGCAACCGTTCTCGCCGGTGCCCTACCGGCAGTTCTATGGTTTGAGTTTTACAAGGCCAGAAAGAAGTCGAGGAGTAAAGAAGCTCTGACTAACGCCTAGGCAGGCTTCTTAGCTAGGTAGCAAGCTGGGCACAGAGACTCATACGTCACTTTGTCTCCATCAATTGCGACCTGCTCACCGGAAAACACAAACCTTCCATTCACAAGTCGGCCATTGAACATTGCCTTCTTGCCACAGCGACAAATGGTCTTTAGCTCTTCTAGGCTGTGAGCAATTTCTAGTAGCCTGCGAGAACCAGGAAATGCTTTGGTTTGAAAATCGGTTCTGATGCCGTAAGCCAAGACTGGCACTCGATCGAGAACCGCTACCTCTAGGGATTGATCAACCTGCTGTTCCGTTAGGAATTGAGCTTCATCCAGCAGAAGGCAAGAGATTGCTTGACCAGTTTTCTGCTCTGCCTCTTGGCTGTGTTGGGCAAAGAGCTCACGCAGGTCATCTTCTGGACGAATAAGAAAATCGACTTCCCTGGAGACGCCAAGTCGAGAAACTATGTTCTTGTCACCCTTATAGTCAATGGCAGGCTTAGCTAACAGCACGTACTGGCCGCGCTCTTCATAATTGAAGGCAGCCTGCAATAGGGCAGTGCTCTTGCCCGAGTTCATAGCGCCGTAGCGGAAGTAAAGCTTGCTCATTGTGGTTGAGTTGAGTGTATTAGGTGGTGCGACTTGCAGCTGTTATTTGCCGATCAATTAGGGCCTCATTTTGAGCTCGGTGGCGAAGTCCTTCTACCGATTGTCAAAGGTCAATTCCGCAAGCGCCCCTATCATCGGCAAAAGGCGCACCTGATTCTCTATGCCCTGCGCAGTCGAGCCCAGGACCCAAATGTCACTGCAATCGAGCTAGATAGCTACCGCGACCTTCTCACAATTGATCACCCAGCTACCAAAGCGGTTAATCCTTCCAGCTACCCATTTAGGAGACTGGCTCAAGCCCTGGAGTTGGAGCTGACTGAGGCTAGAGGCTTTTGCTCAAGGGAGCAGGACTGGTCCGACTATGCAGCATCGGCCAAACGGCTTCGGCTAGAAGATTTCTATCGCAAGCAAAGAGTTCGACTTGATCTACTGATGGAGGCAGGTGAGCCAGTCGGCGGCGAGTGGAATTTTGATGATCAAAATCGATTACCACCGCCTGCAGAGCCATTGGCTGTAGCAGAACCCTGGTTGGCCGAGGAAGATGAATTAGATGCATCTGTGCGTCAAGAGCTCGATGAACTTGAGCGACAGGGAGTTCGCTTTATCGGGAAAGATGGACCCAGAAAATTTGCCGGTAATCGCCAGCAAGCTCTGCAAGCATTGGCCCATTTCGTTGAGCATCGCCTAGATCTGTTTGGTCCGTATGAAGATGCCGTAGATCAAAGAAATTGGGCCATGTCTCATTCAATGCTTAGTGCACCGATGAACTTAGGCCTGTTAGATCCGCTAGAAGTGGTTAGAGCTGCAGAGATTGCATATCGCCAAGGCAAGGCAAGATTACAAAGCGTTGAAGGCTTCATCCGTCAGATTATTGGGTGGCGAGACTACGTTTGGCATCTCTATTGGCACTTTGGCGAGGATTACTCCAACAAGAATGAATTGGGTGCAAATCAACCTTTACCGGAATTCATGACAAAACTTGCTGCCAAAGACCTGACGGCAAAATGTTTGAGTTCGACTATTTCTGATCTTGCGGAAAACGCTTGGCTTCATCACATTCCGCGACTGATGATTCTGGGCAATCATTCAATGCAGCGCGGATACTCACCAGCGCAGGTCAATGACTGGTTTATTGACGCCTTCGTGGATGGCACACCGTGGGTGATGCCCGCTAACACCATTGGGATGAGTCTTTATGCGGACGGTGGAATGATGAGCACTAAGCCCTATGCAGCGGGCGGTGCCTATCTTTCTAAAATGACCAACTACTGCGGCGACTGTCCACTCAATCCCAAAAAGCGCGTTGGCGAAGATGCCTGCCCATTCACTGCTGGTTACTGGAACTTTCTTGATCAGAATCAGCAGCTGCGTTCGAACCACCGAATGTTCAATGCCTATGCGGGGCTGCGCAAACTCACCGATTTAGATCAGCTGCGCGAGCAAGAGGATCAGCGAAAAAGCTTTTGACAAGCTCGCTTGACTTGATTTAGTCTGAAAGGACCGATTCAGGGCGTAGGGGAAGACGCAGACTGAATCGGAGGTTACTTACGTTCACTGACATCTGGTTACTCAGTGTTGCTAGAGAAAATCTAGGCAAGGCTGAGGATTTGTTGCGTCGTCAGGATGTTGAGCTGCGCTGGTTTACTCAGCCCGCTAACCCAAAAACCTTTCAGGCCAGAACCATTTGCGAGCTGGACGACCAGGTGGTTGACGACCTTGCGCTTGAAATGAGCCAGCTAGCAATTGCTTTCGAAATCACCCAAGCCAGCGTTGAGGCAAGTCTGTATTTGTTTGAGCAGAGGCTAGGCCTGACTCAGCTGGCCCTAGATCAGGCAGGGGAGCCCTACATCCGCCTGGGCCACCTATCCCAGCTCATTCGGCGCTCTGAGGGCTCTCTGGGGGAGTTAGAGCGTCATATAAGGCTCGCTAGTGGCCAAGCCTGGCTTGACCGGCTAGAGCCGCTGAGGGCGGGGAAAATGGCCCTAGAGGGCTTGAAACGGGTTGGTTAGAGGTTACGGAAGGCCAAGACGGCGTTGTGACCGCCAAAGCCAAAACTGTTACTGATGGCGATTGCTCCGTGCCGCGTTAGCGGGGTTGGGGAGCGAGGAACGGTTAGTGGAATTTCCGGGTCTTGGTTTTCTAGGTTCAGGGTGCCGGGGCAAATCTGCTGCTTGAGCGCAAGGATTGTGAAAATAGCTTCAATCGCTCCAGCACCACCGAGCAGGTGACCGGTGGCGCCCTTGGTGGCAGTGACCAGCAGGTTCTTGGTGTGATCACCAAACACTCGCTTAAGCGCGGTGTACTCAGCAATGTCACCAACGGGAGTGGAAGTTGCGTGAGCGTTTACATGCTCAACATCTTCCGGTTTTGCCCCAGCCTGCTCCAGTGCGCCTAAGACTGCTCGCGCTGCACCAGAACCCTCTGGGTCCGGTGCGGTGATGTGATATGCATCGGAAGTAACAGCGGCACCAACAATTTCACAATAAATCTTTGCCCCGCGCGCTTTCGCAAATTCGTATTCTTCCAAAACCAGTGCTCCAGCACCCTCTCCCATCACAAAGCCATCGCGGTCGGTGTCGTAGGGTCTCGATGCTTTCTCGGGTGCGTCATTGCGCTTACTCAGCGCCTGCATGGCAGCGAATGCGGCAATCGGTAGTGGATGGATAGCGGCCTCCGCACCACCAGCGACCACCACATCTGCATCCCCTAGCAGAATTCTTTGAAAGGCATTGGCAATCGACTCGTTGCCGGAAGCGCAGGCAGAAACGGCAGTGCGAACTCCGGCTCTGGCAGCCAAATCCATTCCGATCGCCGCTGCGGGTCCATTTGGCATCAGCATGGGAACGGTCATCGGAAGAACTCTGCGAGGACCGCGCTCTTTCAAAGTTTCAAAGGCATCGAGCAGTGTCCAGACGCCGCCTATACCGGTGGCGAAGTCAACCGCTAGTCGTTCAGGAACCACCTCTGGCGAGCCAGCATCCGCCCAAGCCTCTCTGGCTGCAACTAAAGCAAACTGCGAAGAGGGATCAAGTCTTTTTGCTTCTTGCGGCGTGAGTTTTTCAGATGCTGGGACCTTGATGGTGCCGGCAAATGTGACGGGAAGCTCGTATTTTGCTACCCACTCGTGTTCCAGGGTGCGAACACCAGATTGGCCCTCGAGCAGGGCCTTCCAGCTGCCTGGGGCATCGCCGGCGAGCGGAGTGGTTGCTCCAATGCCAGTTACGACGACCCGACGCAAAGCAGTTAGCCCTGGTTGGCGGTGATGTACTTCACTGCGTCAGCCACAGTGATGAGGTTCTTGACCTCTTCGTCTGGAATCTTCACGCCAAACTTGTCTTCGGCGTTGACCACGATGGTCATCATCGAGATTGAATCGATGTCTAGGTCATCGGTGAAGGACTTGTCCATCTGGACAGCATCCGCAGCAATGCCAGTTTCGTCATTTACTAGTTCAGCCAAACCAGCTAGAACATCTTGCTCAGATAGCGCCATCTAAATCTCCTATGGGGTGTCGGTCGCTTTATTTTAGGGGAGTTCAACAACTTGGGCGGCATAGGCAAGCCCAGCCCCGAAACCAATCTCGAGGGCATAACCACCAGATTTGACTTGCCCCTCAGCCAAAAGCCTGTGCATAGCCAGAGGAATCGAGGCAGCGGATGTGTTTCCGGTATCGACAATATCCTTCGCGACCACCACGCTGTCGGGCAAACCCAGCTGCTTGGCAAACTCATCGATAATCCGAACATTGGCCTGGTGGGTCACCAGCGCAGATAAATCACTTGCCTCAAGCCCCGAGGCCTCCAGCGCTTGCTTGGCTACCTTCACCATTTCCCATACCGCCCAGCGGAATACCGATTGACCTTCCTGAACCAAGGTTGGCCAGGCGATTTTTCCATCTCTAAAGTCGACCAGCGATCCGGTCATGCCAACTTTGTCCCAGTTGCTTCCGTCGGAACCCCAGACAGTTTTTGAAATGCCAGGGTGATCGCTTGGCCCCACGACCGCAGCACCTGCGCCGTCTGCTAGAAGAAAACTAATTGATCGATCAGTTGGGTCAATAAAGTCAGATAACTTCTCCGCACCCACCACTAGGACGTAGCGAGCGGTGCCAGATCGAATCAAGGAATCTGCTTGCGCAATTCCATAGCAGTAGCCAGCGCAGGCAGCGGAAATGTCATAGGCCGCGGCACCAACAGCACCAACTTTTTCAGCAAGCAAGGTAGCACCGGATGGTGTTTGGTAGGGGAAAGAAATGGTTGCCAGAATAACCGCATCAATTTCGGCGGGATTGACCTTTGATTTTTCAATTGCTTCTTTTGATGCGGCAACCGACATGTCCATCAGGGAAGTGCCGGCAGCAGCTCTTCTGCGAGTAATGATTCCCGTTCGCTGCCGAATCCACTCATCCGAAGAATCAATTGGGCCTGCAATTTCATCGTTAGTCACTGCTAGCTCACCTCGGGCAGCCCCGAGAGCATAGATTCTGGAATAGGGAATCGGAGCGGTTTGATTTAGCTGCTTCACTTACCCACCTTCTCAACGTCTGCTGGCTCTTTGATAGCTATGGCATGAACTTTATCGGCACCACGCTTTAGAAGCCCTGCTAGCGCACCTGCTGGCGGCAGCTCAACCACCTGATTACCCGCCTGATTAATGCTGTTCATGCACTTATCCCAACGAACCGGTTTGGCAATTTGACTCACCAGAAGCCTTAGAAATTCAGCACCCGATTGAACTTCATCGCCAGAAGCATTGGTCCAGAGCTTGCTAATTGGATCCTGCGTAGAAATGCTCTTAGCAAATTGATCAACAGCTTCAACTGCCGATTGCATGAAGCTGGTGTGGAATGCTCCGGCAACCTTCAACTCGATAACTCTCGACTTTTCTGGTGGAGAAGAAATCAGATTTGCAATTTCCTGCTTTCCACCGGCGGCAACAATCTGACCCGCACCATTGAAATTGGCTGGCTCCAAACCTGATTCGGCTATTGCTGTTAGTACCGCTTGCTCGTCTCCGCCCACGACTGCTGCCATGGAGGTTGGCGTCATCGCAGCTGCTTTTGCCATGGCGTCAGCTCTCACTGCAACCAGCTTCATTGCATCCTCGTCTGAGATAACACCGGCTATTGCTGCTGCCGCAATTTCACCAACCGAGTGGCCCAGCACGCCATCCAAGTCCTTGCCTGCAAATGCCTCTCGGTAGATTGCCAGCGAGGCGCCGACAATAAGTCTCTGGGCATTGGCAGTGTCTCGAATAGTTTCCTCTTCGGCAGTGGTTCCAAGCTCAATCAAATCCCGACCGCAGTGCTGCGAATACTCGTTTAGTTTTTGCTCGAGCGAGGGATAGCTTGCAAGCCAGCTTGTTAGAAAGCCCTTGGTTTGAGAACCTTGGCCAGGGCAGGCAAAAATCAGCACGCTATCTCCTCACGCCACTTTCAGTGTCAGAAATCAACCCAACGACGATTGCTGTTTGCACCACAAACGCAACTCGAGGATGCGTTACATCCTCACCAATCAACTCCTGAATTCTGCGCAGACGATAGCGAACAGTGTTGGCATGGACGAATAGCGATTTTGCCGTAGCTTCAAGTGAGCCACCGTTTTCTAGATATGCACGGAGAGTTTGCAACAGATCTGCCGAGCCGGAAACTAGCGGAAGGTAGTAGGTAGTTATCAGTGCCTGCTTGGCAAGCTGATCGCCAGCCAGCATGCGCTCAGGCAAAAGGTCATCCGCCAACGTAGGTCTAGAAAGTTGCTCGCGGCTGGCTGCGACTGAAAGCGCTGCGAGTGCCGCTTTTGCAGAGCGCGCCGAGTCCGAAACTGCTGCAACCGTTGGCCCCAGCATTAAGTCACCATTGCCAAAAAGATCACTAAGTGAGCTCGCGGTTTGCATGATCTTGGCGCCAGGGTTGTCAACGTGATTCAGAAGACCAATCACCACCACTTGGCGCTTTCCTTGAATTCCAATCAAAACATCGCAGTCAGCTTTTCTGGCAATTTTTCGAATTTGATCTGGATCGGGGGAGTCGAGTCTGGTTCCCAGTAATACGGCTACTGGTCCATCTGCACGCCAGCCAAGTGCTGCCACGCGTGAGTTGATTTCTTGCGAAGTCTCGCCACTGATGATGCTGTCAACTACGAGTGCTTCCAGTCTCGCATCCCACAAACCGCGAGCTTCGGCGGCTCTTGCGTAAACATCGGCTGCGGAGAATGCAATGTCGCGTGAGTAGCGCAAGACAGCCGCTTGCAGTTCTGGATGCTCAGCAACCACTCGCTCTTCAACCATTTGAACCACTACGTGGATTAGCTGCAGTGTCTCCTGAAGTGAAATCGAGCGCAGTAGTTCTCGCGGTGCTTGAGCAAAAACGTCGGCAGCTACCCAGGGCTGGGATGTTGGATCCTCGTACCACTGGATGAAGCTTGTGATACCGCTTTGTGCAACATTTCCCACCGCTGCGCGGCGGGCTGGTGGCATCTCTCGGTACCAGGGCAGAGTCTCTTCCAGTCGAGACAGAGTCGCAGTTGCGAGATCGCCCGCAATTGATTTAAGCCACGGCAGATGCTTAGGCGTCACCGCCGGCCGATCCACTCGTTCCAGCGCTCACGTCATGGAGACGATATTTCTCAATCGCCTTGGCAAGAACCGAGCGATCTAGCTTGCCCTGTTCAACCAGTTGCTGCAGCACGCGAACAGCAATCGAAGGACCATCAATCTTGAAGTAGCGACGAGCAGCTGGTCTGGTGTCGGAGAAGCCAAAACCATCGGCACCCAGGGTTGCATAGTCTCCCGGAACCCACGGCCTGATCATGTCCTGCAGGGTGTGGGTGTAATCGGACACCCCAAGGAATGGACCCTCGGCCTTGGCAAGCTTTTGTGTCACATAAGCGGTTGCTCGTGGCGCATCGGGCTGCAAGAAGTTGTGTTCGTCAGCTTTGATTCCATCGCGGCGAAGTTCAACCCAGCTGGTCACAGACCAGATGTCCGCAGAGACACCCCAGTCCGCAAGAAGATGTTGAGCTTCGAGCGCCCAAGGCACTGCCACTCCCGAAGCGAGTATCTGTGCCTTCAGACCAGGTTTTGAGTTTTGGTTCAGAAGATAAATACCCTTCAGCAACCCATCCACATCGAGATTTGCCGGCTCTGCAGGTTGCACCATCGGCTCGTTGTAAACAGTTATGTAATACATAACGTTTGGGTCTGGGTGGCTTCCGCCATACATGCGTTCTAGTCCAGCCTTTGTGATGTGTGCAATTTCGTATCCGTAGGCAGGGTCATAAGAAATTACTGCTGCATTGGTGGAGGCAATCACAGGCGAGTGACCATCGGCGTGCTGCAGACCTTCACCGGTCAAGGTGGTTCGACCGGCGGTAGCACCAATCATGAACCCTCGAACCATTTGGTCACCGGCAAGCCAGATCGAATCGGCTGTGCGCTGGAAACCAAACATCGAGTAGAAAACATAAATCGGAATGATTGGCTGGCCGTGAGTGGCGTAGGACGAACCACTGGCGGTGAAGGCAGCAATCGAGCCTGC
>JACCDN010090667.1_pt1 | contig 19352 bp, 17 predicted proteins | sample 7441691 | NCBI WGS metagenome assembly JACCDN01 (sample SAMN15323439, study PRJNA562643) | freshwater metagenome | isolation source: river surface water | place: USA:Blue River Watershed | collected 2017-08-16 | reverse complement strand
ACATTGCAGCTCTCCAACCTAAAGTCTCTACTAAGATTAAGAATGGTGCTTGCGCAATAATCCCGCCTAACATCGCAACGGCAACTATTATGCCGGTTATATATGCTAAACGATTCTCTGGAAACCAACGAGAGGCTAAGCGCATAGTGCTAAGAAAGCAAAATGGTCCGCCACTAACACCCACGATGAATCTACCTAAAGCTGCTATGTAAATTGATTCGGCAGAAATAAATAAGCCAAGTCCAATTAGTGATAGCAGCATTGCTATAAGAATGATGCTGCGGGTAGATAGGTTATCGAGTAAAATACCAGCGGGAATTAAAAATAATATAGTGCCGTAAAAGTACATAGAAGAAACTAAACTAATTTCTGCCGATGAAGCATTGAAGGCAGCTGACAAGTCTGGTTTTAGAACATTAAAATTAGTTAATTGAACATACTGATACAAAAAAAAACCCGCCGCAGCTAGACACACGATCCATGGATTTTTTGTTAGTCGTTGCATTTTATTCCCTTGCTAGAATGACCTTATCCGATGATTGTAACTTGTTTCTTGATCTTAAGCGATAGGTTATAGCTTTCAAAAACAAAAAATTGACGAATAGCAAAAGCTTACATAAGCTGAATTTAGCAAATTTCCAATGAGGTGATTTAAGTGATGAGTATAATTGGTGTGACAAGCATAGTTTGCTTATTGGTCGCTGTTATAATGTTGATGAACTTAATTCAAAAAGCATTTGATAAAGATGGGATCACGTGGGGCTTTATTTCTATACTATATCCGCCAGGGACCTATATGTACTGTCGTAAAAATTGGCAATTATATAGCAAAAAGTTTGTCACCATAAGTATTCTAATGGGAGTGGGGTTGGTTCTTTTATTATTAGTTAAAATAGCGCATTAAAAGCTAAAGCCGACCTACAAACGTAGTCGGCTTTAGTTGCTAGACAATTGATTAACGGTTGTTGCTTGAACCTTGTTTGTGATTGCTTGCATGGTTAGTTCTGTGACTTTTGCTAACTTTTTTCGTTGGCATTGTGTATGAATCAGTTGTGCTAACTGCGCGTGCAGCGTAGTAAGAAGTGAAAATTAGTGAAACTAGAGCAAGTACAGTTACAAAGTAGCCAGTTAATTTGGCGGCAGAGGATTCGTTATACTGTTTAGTATTGCATCCTGACCATACTGTTAACCATGTACCAGCACAAAATGCTAGTAAACTTAAAGAAAAAGCTGTAGCAGCAATAAAAATTTGTGTCATCATTTTGCACCATTGAGTTGTTCTAAACCTAAAGTAAGTTTATATCATAAAGCCAAAATGTAAAATTTACTGATGAGTTTTGTTGATCATTGAGCTATGGCTAATCACAAGTAAGGGGCTGGTGCTGGCGGGACAGGCGTTAGAATTAGTTGATACTCTTGCCAATTAAGTTTTGTTCTACCCAAATTTATAAACTTAGTGATTTTTTCTAGCTTGGGAGTAATTGTAGCATGATCCATTCTTTGCGCTTGCACAAAATATTCTATTGCTAAATCAGTATTACCTTTACTAAGTTCTATACAGCCTAAACCACATAATGGCTCTGCATACATGCAATCCAAATTTAATGCATTTATAAATAAATCTCTAGCACTGTTAACGTCACCTTTATATAATCTGATGCAGGCCATGTTATAGATAATATCTGCGTTGTGTGTATCTAACGTGAGAGCTTTATGCATGTAACTTTCAGCCAAATCTAAATTGCCTAAAGCCCGATAGCAATCACCGATGGCGCAAATAATTTCATGATTATTTGGCGACAAATTTAAACCTTTATCATATGCCGCCAGAGCGGCAGGTATGTCATTAGAGGCGTATAAACATAACCCCAAGTAATAATACGGCTCATCACTATCGCTGTAGGCTTCTACCCACTCGTTAACATGTTCCAGTGCAATAAAGTATTCATTTGAATAAAGATAGCATAAAGTTATACCGCGAATAGATAAATAATGCGTTGGGTTGGTGTGTAAAATTAAATAGAAATAATCGATTGCTTGAGCATATTGATTCTGCGATAAATAAAAATTTGCCAGATTAGATTTGTATTCAATTTTTTCTGGATCATATTTTAAAGCGTTAAGAAAAGCGGCTTCTGCCAGGGGTATATTTTTGCGATGCCATTCAATATTGCCAAGGGTATTATAAAATAAAGCATTGTTGCTTTCTATGTCGATGGCGGTGTTGACTAAAATATATGCTGCTTCAAGCTGCCCTTTTTCTAACTCGATAATGCCGAGCATATGATGGGCGCTAGCGTTTTCCGGAAAACGTTGAATGAGCAGGGTTAGAATTTGGCTGGCCCTCTCAAACTGACCTTCTTCCAATAACCGCAAACCTTGTTCTGATAATTTTTTTTGCATCATTGGATTATAATCTACCTGTTACTTGTTCTCTAATTATGGTTGACATACAATCTTGGTTTTGCTATCGGGTTTATAGAAAATATGTTATTTTTCAAACATGTAGCTTGGTCATTGCTGCTATGTCTTGTTACAGCCACTGCTGGAGCTATATCATCGATGTCGATAGAAAAAAGTATTTATGATGATCGAGAGTATAAAGGCCTAGTATTAGATAATGGCCTTAAAGTACTGTTGGTATCAGATCCTAAAGCTGAGAAAGCTGCAGCAGTGCTAAATGTTGCCGTCGGGAGCTTCAATGATCCAGCGGAGCGAGAAGGCTTAGCGCATTTCTTAGAACACATGCTGTTTCTAGGGACTAAAAAATATCCACAAGCCAGCGAATATAGTGAATACATAAGTGCTCATGGTGGCTTTAATAATGCCTGGACCTCTAATCGGAATACGCAATATTATTTTTCTATATTACCGGAGCATTTGCCAGGGGCTTTAGATAGGTTTGCCCATTTCTTTATTGAGCCCTTATTTAATGCTGAATTAGTAGATCGTGAGCGACATGCGGTTAATTCTGAATATCAATTAAGTCTCAACCAGGATGGTTGGCGCGTAGGTTCGGTAGATGGTGTGACCTCTAATCCTGAACATCCGATAGTTAGATTTAATATGGGTAATATCGAGACCTTAGGTGATGGTGGTAAACGCAAGCCGGTACGTGAGGCTTTAATTGAATTTTATGATGCTTACTATAGCAGCGAACGCATGGCACTAGTGATAATAGGGCCACAAAGCATAAAAGAGCAACAAGCGCTAGTTGCTGAGTATTTTAGTGTTATACCTAAACGGCAGGTGCAGCCCAATGAAATTTCTAGTTTAGTATATACCAAACAAGAAACTGCTAAACAAATTTCCATACAATCGTTAGGCGACTATAAAGAATTACGTTTATCATTCCCCATTCCAAGTCAACGCGATAATTATTTAACATTACCAATAGAGTATATTGTATCTTTATTTCAAGAAACTGGGCCTGATAGCTTGTATCAGAAATTAAGAGCTAAAAACTGGATTACTGATTTATCCGCAAGTAATGATGATGTTAGTTATGTACAAGATCGGTTAGATGTTAACTTAACTTTAACCAACAATGGCCAACAGCATATAGATGAAATAGTAGAATATGTTTTTTCATATATAAGTTTTTTGCGTAAAGCTGGCCCACAAGCCAGTATATTTTCTGATCTTAAATTAGCTGGTAATCGAGATTTTATCTTTGCAAAAAATATGGACCCAGTAGATTACGCTACTGTGCTAGGTATGAACTTGCAACGTTATCCGTTAGCGCAGGTTTTGACCGCCGGGAGATTTACTAATGCGACCTCTTATGACAGTAAAAAAATTATAGCTCTGCTTGATTTTTTAAAGCCGGAAAATCTGCGTTTATCTATAATCAATCAGGAAGTGCAGGGTGATAAGTTTGAAGAGAAATATAAAGTAAAATACAGCGTAAAAAATTTTACTAGTGAGCAACTTAAGCGTTGGCAAGTAGCAAGTTCTGGAATAAAATTTGCTTTGCCAGAAAAAAATAATTTTATGCCAGTAAATTTTAATATTTTAACTAATGTTGGCAAAGATGCTTCTACCAAGTTCCCACAAGAAATTTATAATCAACCAGGAGTGAAGCTTTGGTATAAACAAGACGATACTTTTTCTATACCAAAGCAGAATTTAATATTTTTATTTGCGGCACCAAACATGCAAAGCAGTGCTCGGCGTGCGGTGTATTTGAAATTTATGCAGCAAGCAATCATCGATAATCTTTCAGAATTAAGTTCGCAATTTGCTTTAGCTGGGGTAAATGTCAATGTTGAGACTAATGCTCAGGGCTTGGTTTTAAAATTAAATATGTTTAGCGATAAGCAGAGAGCGGTAGTTCAAAGCACTTTACGTTATATATTAGATTATAAAATCGACCCTCAAAGATTTAATGTATATAAAGAAAATATTACACGAGAATTAATCAATTTTAAACAATTACATCCGTTCCGGCAGGCGGCAACTATTTTAGGCGCGTTAGTCAAAGATCCAAGTTGGTTGCCAGAAGAAATGTTGTTAGAAATAGATAAAGTTACGACTAACCAAGTCGAAGAGTACATGCAGCAATTTTTGCAACAAATTCAGATCGAGAGTCTAATGCATGGCAATATTGGTAAAGCTACAGCCAACAACTTGGTAAAAATGGTTGCCCAGCAAATGCGCGTTGATAAACAACAACTAGAAAACTTAGCTTTACCTAAATTAGTTACTTTAAAAGACGCCAGTAATTTTTATTATGGTTTTACTCCGGAGCATAACGACACTACTGTAGTTAGCTATTATCAGGCGCGGAATACCGATGACAAGGCTATCGCTGTTAACGCACTGTTAGTAGACTTATTGTCAGTGCCGTTATTTGAGCAGTTGCGTACTAAAGAACAGTTAGGTTACGTTGTGGGGCTGCAGGTATTTAGACTAAAGAATCAGACTGGCCAGATGTTTTTTATCGAGTCACCATCTAAGAGTGCTAATTATTTAAACGAACGTCTGGAGTTATTTATTAAGAGATTTAAAACTAAATTGCAGGCCATGCGCACGGAAGAATTAGATGTTTATAAGTCTTCATTGCAGGCAAACTTGCTGCAAAAACCAACATCTTTGCCAGACGAAAGTGAGCGCTATTGGGGTAAGATAATCGATGGCACCTATCGGTTTAATTTTGAAGAGGAAATTGCCAAGCAGGTAACTAGTATTTCTCAGACTGATATAAGCGAGTATTTTAAAACTTTATGGTTAGATTCTAAAACTCAACGTCGAGTTTCGGTTGTATCGATAAATAATAAAGATAAATTTGTTGGCGCTAAGCAAATTAAAGATTTATCTTATTTTAAGTCTGCGAAGTAGGTAATATAATTGTAAATTTAGTGCCTACGTTCTCGTTTGACTCAACATCCATAGTGCCGTGATGTTTTTGCACGATAATATTCCTGCACACAGATAAACCAAGTCCCGTGCCTTGCCCTATAGGCTTGGTTGTGAAAAATGGCTGGAATATTTTACTTTGGATGTCGGCAGGTATGCCGCTACCGTTGTCAGATATCGTAATTTTTATTTTCGTTGCGCCTTCTAGGTCTAAAGTAATACTTATTTGTTTCTCGCCAGCTTTGTTTTCTAAAGCTTGAGCCGCATTTTTTAATAAATTTAATATAACTTGTTGTATTTCCATGGGGCAACATTCAATTTGTATATCATTTGCACAAAGCTGTTTTACAACTTTAATTTTTTTGAAATCAGTACGTTCTTGTAGGCTAAAATCAGTAGATGCTAACTGTAGACCATCGTTAATTAAATCTACTATATTATATTTAATCATGTCTATTGTTGAGCGCCTGGTAAATTTCAACATATTTTTAACTATACTTGAGGCGCGTTCTCCAGCTTCACGAATGCCATCTAAAAATTTAATAATTTCACGTTTTTCTAAATATTGGCGTTGTTTAGTTAGATCTATACTCAATTCTTGGGCGGCCTGTTGATTTGCTTCTAATGTCGGATCAATTCTGCGTAATACGTTTTGCGTACCCTGCATAATAGAGCCTAGTGGATTGTTAATTTCATGTGCTACGCCGGCAATTAAAGCCCCAACGGAGGCTAGTTTTTCTACCTGCGCTAAATCCGCTTCGTTTTTTACTTGTTCCGTAACGTCATCAATTCGAATTACGGCCTCTGCTATTTTTTCAAACAACATTGGGTACACTACAATATTAAATAATCGATTAGAGTCTTCTGCTTTATTAATTAGTTTTGCATTTTTAACTTGTTGTTCTTTGTTGGCAGAAATAGCGTCGCTAATTAAATATAAATAATCTTTAAATGCTGGGTACACGGAAGTAAGCTCCCGATTAATCGCAGATGATGCTTCGATATTTGTTTCTTCGCTGATATATTTATTCCAGCCTTGAATGATATGCTTGTTGTCAATAAAAATTAAAGCCGATGGCATGGTGTCAAATATATTGTTTAAACGATTGCGGCTAGTCTCTAATTTGTTTTGCGTATTAAATAATTTATGCGTCATATTATTAAAGCTATCTATTAAGCTGTGAATTTCGTTTTTATTTTTACTGTTATCATCATATTTAATTTCAGTTTTCCAATTACCGGAAGATAAAGTTTCAATGGCTTTGTTTAGTTGGGCCAAAGGTTTGGATATATAATTATAACCTGCCCATAAAAAGAACACCCATAATGCCACTGTTTTAATCATGGCATTTATTATTAATAACAAATAGCTTTCTTTAACCTGGTTGAATACAATTTTATTGCTCGAGTATAAACTTAGCTTGCCAATAACTTGTTTGTTGTTATTTGAATCTGTGTGATATATTTCAAATATATATGGTATAAGTCTTTCTAGTGTGTCATTTTTTAGTTTAGCTTCTTTGGTTTTTGGATCGACAAATATTAACTCACCTTGTTCGTTATTAATTAGACCCAACTCGTTATGCGTTAACTCAGGAATAGAACTGTTTTCGATTATTTGTAATTTTAAACCAACCAAAGATTTATTCGTATATATACCCTCAAGAATCGAATCTATTTGAGGTGTATTAAATTCCCAAATTGCTTGACTAATACTATCTGCAGACATGGACTGGATATTTTGTAAAGCAGTGACCGCTTGTGTTTTCGAAAATTGATACTCATATGCCATTTGCACTAAAGTAACGCTAACTGTTAATATAAAGTATATAGAAAATACCACTACTAATAATCGCTTAGTAATGGAATGTTTCAACACAGAAACAATTTGATTCCAGTTTGCTTTTTTCTGTTGATATTTGCTGGCTATACTCATTCGCTTTATTGCTCGTATGTCTGGGCTGAAATTACTAACTTATTTAAATTTAGTTCATAAATTAGATTCCAGTACAATTTTACGCTCTAGACTCAATATTTAACTAGATAACAAAATGAGGCCGTTTTCGAACAGGTGTTTGCTTAAATTATTTTGGCCGTGGTAGAATTTGTTCTGTTGCGTTATATGAATAATTTTAAGAGGTCCGGATGACCAAAAATATTGAGGATTTTGTTTCTTTAATTCAAGCTGCTTTAGATAATTATCAAACTAAAATTGCTAGTGTAAAGCAAAATATCTCTCATAGCTGGAGCTCATCTATACAGCCGCTTGAAGAAGCTGCCGAGAATTTTGATCAAATTTGGAATAGACTTGAACATCTAAATGCGGTTGCAAACTCGGTAAAAATCCGCGATACCTACGAACAACTGTTACCAATAATTACTGACTTTAATACTGGCTTGATGCAAGATCAAGAGCTGTACAATGTATTTTTAGCTGTGCGTAATAGTCTAGATTTCGTTAGTTTATCTATAGCACAACAGAATATTGTTAAGAATGAAATCCGCGATTTTAAACTATATGGCGTTGATCTGCCGTCAGATCAGCGGCAGCAGTTTAAATTGTTAGCACAACGCTTAAGTGCTTTGGAGAATGAATTTGCTAATAATGCTTTAGATGCAACTGAGGGCTGGAGTTATCATGTAACCCCAGATCAAGAAAACTTGTTAGCAGGGATTCCAGCATACGCAATTGCTACTGCCAGCTCTAAAGCCCAATTTCAAAACAAAGATGGCTGGATACTTACGTTAGATCAGGCATGTTATGCAGCAGTAATTGCGTATGCGCATAACAGAGCATTGCGGCGCGAGTTTTATACCGCATACTACACTCGTGCATCTGCCGTGGGGCCTAACGCTGGTAAATGGGATAACTCTCATCTTATTGTAGAAATATTAGATATTCGAAGACAAATGGCGCAGCTGGTTGGTTATGCTAATTACGCAGAGTATTCGCTAGTACCAAAAATGGCCAGCAATGTCTTGCAAGTTAAAAATTTTTTGTTAGATATGACGACAAAAGTAAAGCCAAAAGCGCAAAAAGAAATTCAAGAATTGCAACAATTTGCTAAACAATATGACAATAACCAACAATTGCAGGCCTGGGATGTGGCTTATTACTCTGAACTATATAAACAGCAAAATTATAATATATCCGAAGAAGCATTGCGTGAATATTTTCCTGAGCATAAAGTCTTAACCGGTTTATTCAAGCTAGTGCGTAAATTATTTGGGCTTGAAATTGCAGAAGTGACTGATTTTACAGCATGGCATCAATCAGTGCGCATGTTCAAAGTAATTGATCGAGAACATGAGCTGCGTGGACACTTCTATATAGATTTATATGCCAGAGAAGGTAAGCGCGGTGGTGCTTGGATGGCTGATTGCTTATCTCGAATTTCTTTTGCTAATGGGCGGTTGCAAAAGCCAATCGCCTATTTAAATTGCAATTTCTTAGCTCCAGCCGATCAGAGTGTAGGCTTATTAACGCATGCTGATGTTTTAACTTTGTTTCATGAATTCGGCCACACCTTACACCATGTGTTGACGCAAGTAAATTATTATAGCGCCTCCGGTATGAATGGGGTCGAATGGGATGCCGTAGAATTACCCAGTCAGTTTATGGAAAATTGGTGTTGGGAATGGTGCGTGATCCAAGACATAAGTGCCAATATTAATACTGGTGAGCCACTACCGGAGGTAGAATTTAATAAATTATTAGCCACTAAAAGTTTTCACTCTGGATTGGCTCTAGCTAGGCAATTAGAATATACTTTAATCGATTTGTTATTGCATGCAGATGAAGCAGCTACTGCAGGACTGAGCGTGCAAGAGATCATTAATACAGTTCGAAAAAGTATTAGTGTAATTCCAATCCCAGAATTTAATAAATTTCAAAATACTTTTAGTCATATCTTTGCAGGTGGCTACGAAGCAGGGTACTATAGCTATTTGTGGGCAGAGGTATTATCTTGTGATGCTTTTGAAAAATTTAGAAGCGCTGGCTTATTTGATGAACAAGTTGGTAGACAATTTCTTGAGCAAATTTTAGAGCTGGGTGGCTCTAAACCGGCAATGGATCTATTTGTGGCCTTTGCCGGGCGTGAACCTAAAATTGATGCTTTATTGCGGCATCATGTTATTACGGATGTTTAATCTTTCAAGGAGAACGTAGTATGACAAGTTTGGAATGGTTTATTAACGAATTAATGACACCAATTAGGGAATATATCAAAACTAACAAGATTTATGCTGATTTTGACAGTACAAAAAGTAATGTGTCCGCAAGTGCCGCGAATGCTGAGACAACTGCAGATGCATCGGCCAATAATGCAGAGTCTGCAACCACTGCTGGATCATCTGTTGCAGGTACAGCAGCGTTTAATTCTGCTAGTAGTCCAAAGGGTAGTGCTAATAATCGAGCTGTAAGCCCTAGCGCTGAATTAGGGATGGTAAATTCTCTTTGGGTGAGCGTTGAGTCGATGTTATTTACTAATACTTTTTTAAAATCTAGCAAAGTTTCCGAAGCCAATGCTTTTGTTGATGCTATTAATAAAATAATGGCTGAAACATTAGTGCTGGAAAAAGAACCAATCAAACTCAGGCTAACAAAACTTAAAAATGCGGTTAAAGCTGAAATTACTAACATTCAACATGTTCTAAAAATCCTTAAAAATGAAAGTGGCGGCTATGATGCCTTGTTACGAGTATTTGCAGAATCTTTGGAGACAATGCAGCAGGACAAATTTTTAGATGCTCTATGTATTAGCTTAAGAATGGAAGGTGCTTTATTGCCTGCAAGGGTTACATCAAATTTTAAAGCAACTTACGAACAGCCACCCGAGCAAATAAAAGAATTGGTTTTGTTCTTAATGACTAAAGTTATGCAATTACAAATAGACGTTGCACGACATAATTCTATTCCAAAATATGAGCGATTATTGCCAGAAGTTGAAACTTTGCAAATAACTGATAAAATGTTATACAGCATTGAATATATTGATTTAATCTGTGTAAGAATACTTGCCCAGCCTGCTAGGTCGGATATGTTAATTATGCCGCTAGGCGATCTGTTGTTTTCTGCTATGGATATTTATTCTGGCATGGATGGTGGATTATCTATGCGTTCATTGTTGCCAAGTGTTATTAAGTCGGAAATAAACCCATTCTTGGCTGAAATGATAAGCCAACTAAACGTGATGAACACTAGGGCCGTTCAAGAAAGAAATGCACGGGAAAAGCAAAAGTTAGAAAATAGTTTAAAAATGTGATTGAATTAAATGTACCATTTCTAGAGAAAGATGAAGTTAAGCGTTTAGGGGCTCGCTGGAATAGCAGCTCTAAACGCTGGTACATTCCTGCCGGTGTAAATTGTGAACCGTTCGCCCGTTGGCTACCAGATGATATCGACGTATCGTCAGTAATAGCAGCTAATCAAGACAAAACTGAATTCTCTTTATCTGCTTTTTTATTTAAAATAAGCGACGTGGTCCAAAAAAACTTTACTACAGCAACTTGGGTCAGCGCAGAAATCAGTGAGCTTAGATTAAACAAAGGGCATTTATTTATCACGTTAGTTGAGCATGATGCACTGGGTAATATGATTGCTCGTACCAGTGCGCGTATCTGGCAAACGCAAGTTGAAACAATAAACAATAAATTTATGCAAGGCACTGGTGCCAATCTCGAAGCTGGGATTAAAGTTTTAGTCTTGGCCAGAGTAGAATTTCATCCACAATACGGAATGGCTTTATTTATTGACGATATTGATCCCAGTTATACTTTAGGCGATATGGCAGCTAAATTAGCTAAAATTCGCGAAGTTCTAACTGCGGAAAAAATACTAAATAACAACAAACTATTACCAAAACCACAAGACTTTATAAGAGTTGCGGTTATCAGTCCACAAAACGCTGCTGGATTAGGCGATTTTAATCGCGAAGCAGATATTTTGGTTAAACACAAGTTGTGTGAATTTGAATATTTTACAGCAGTATTCCAGGGTGAACAAGCGCCGCTAGATATTTGCAAAGCCATAGATGCAGCAATTAAACAGCATAATATTAAGCCGTTTGATGCTTTAGTAATTATTCGTGGCGGTGGCGCAATATCAGATCTAGCTTGGCTAAACAACGAACAATTAGCACGTGCAGTTTGTTTATGCCCGATGCACGTAATGGCCGGTATTGGGCATGAACGTGATTATACCATTATCGACGAAGTAGCGGGGGAGCGTTTTGATACGCCATCAAAAGTAATTCAGCGAATTTTTAATTTTATAGTAAATAACGCAGTAGCAGCAGAAACTGATTATTTGGAAATTTCACGTATTGCTAAACAACAGGTAATTTTGGCTCAGCGTAACGCAGCTGAAAGTTATAATATAACAGCGCTGTCAGCGCAGAATATTTTGCAGCGCTTTGACGAAAAGATAGCAAATTTACTGCAGCAAATTGGCGACCAATCTCAGCAATTGTGTAATACAGTGGAAAAACAAATTCAGGCGGTTATCAGTGAAATACTCAGTCAAAGCCCAAAAAATATTCTACAAAAAGGTTTTGCTTTGGTTTCGGATCTAAGTGGCAAATTAATAACCTCAAAGTTACAAGCAAGCAAGAATCAAGAATTAAAAATACAATTTCACGACGGTAGTATAACAGTGAGTAATAAATCATGACTAAAAAAAGTTTCAACGATAGTTATAAACAACTAAACGAGATTGCCAAAAAATTGCGTAGTCAGGAAGAACCAGACATTGACGCATTAGTACCAATGGTGGAAGAAGCCACCAAAGCGTATCAAATATGCAAACAAAGAATTGATGAGGTGAAATTAGCCTTAAAAGATCATTTTGTAGAACCGTCGTAGGGGTCGAGTTTTTGTTTTGCCAGCCAATCCCTAGGGCGTAAAAAATCTGCATACAAGCTGGCTTCAGGTGTGCCTGGTTCTGGCTGCCAGTTATAGCGCCATTTAACCAATGGTGGTAACGACACCAGTATAGACTCAGTACGGCCCTTAGATTGCAAGCCAAACAAAGTTCCACGATCTTGTAATAAATTAAACTCTACGTAACGTCCGCGGCGATATAATTGAAAATCACGTTCGCGTTCGCCATATGCAGTATCTTTGCGTTTTTGCATGATGGGTAAATAAGCTTCTGCAAAACTGTTGCCAATGCTCTGAATAAATTTAAAGCTTTTATCAAAAGACCATTTGTTTAAATCATCAAAAAACAAACCGCCTATGCCCCGCGTTTCATTGCGATGTGGTAGTACAAAATAATTGTCGCACCATTCTTTGAATCTGGCATAAACAGTTTCACCAAAAGGGGCGCAAGCATTATAAGCAGTTGTATGCCAATGGCGACAATCTTCTTCAAACGGATAAAATGGTGTTAGATCATAGCCGCCACCAAACCACCAAACTGGAGGAGCTTTTGGGCGCTCAGCGAGAAAGAATCTTACGTTGGCGTGAGTGGTTGGTACATATGGATTTAATGGATGTATGATTAACGATACGCCCATGGCTTGAAAAGCTGCACCAGCAAGTTCGGGGTAGCGTGCGCTAGCTGTAGGAGGTAATTTGCTCCCCGATACATGTGAAAAATTTACTGCAGCTTTTTCTATGTGCTTGCCATCACACATTACCCTGGTGCTACCTATGGCATTTGCGCTTTGCCAATTATCACACATGAAACTAGCTACGCTATCTTCTTGTTCTAATTGGTCGCAGATAGTCTTTTGTAGGGAAGTAAAATATTCTTTTACGGTGAGTAGATTTAATTTTTGCATATGATCTCATTTTGGTGCGCCCGGAGAGGTTCGAACTCCCGACCACTTGGTTCGAAGCCAAGTACTCTATCCAGCTGAGCTACGGGCGCAAGCATCTTCAGGCGTAGATTATGTGATAAATTTAAAAGTATGTCAAAATTAGCAGGTGCCGCCCCAGATGTTGGCGCAATTACAGCCTTCTGGTAAATAAGCTGCGGGTATATCAGAACTGTTAGCCTGTAATGAGCCACATTTATTGGTATAAATATGATCTCCGGCTTTAACTTGTTTACAAATTCTTGAATTGGTACCAGCATTGCCAGGCGTAGGCGCTACGTACCCGGAAAATTTAAGTTGCCCAACATATGCGCAGACTAAAAAAGAACCAGCAGGCACGCTAGCATGGCCACCAGGATATATATATAGGCCATTTACCACCGGTGGCAGATCTAAGGCGGTTACGGTGTTATTGGCAAAGGTAACGCCGCCAACTTTAATATTAGTCGCACTCGATAATTCTTCGTATTGAGCTTTAGCGGCGATTTCTAAAGTATTTAAAGCCCCAAGCGCAGCAGCAACCCGACTCTTATTTACATATTTGCTATAGGAACCGGTAGCAATAGTAGCTGTTATCGCTATAATGGCCACAACGACTACCAGCTCGAGCATTGTAAACGCCGTAGTATTAATTTTTTTGGAATGTAGAATATTCATATTTAAGAGTTTAGACTAGGGAGCTGTTTAGTGCACATCATTCAGTGGTTGTTTTTGATGTAACTTATGCGACAAACTTATGAAATGTATAGAAATATAGCAGGTATGAAAATTATGAATATAAAACAAAAAGCAGCATTAGTAGCTGCTGCGCATCATTTAAAGCCGGTAGTTATGCTTGGCCAAAAAGGTTTGACTGCAGCGGTGATTGCTGAAACTGATCAGGCCTTAAATGCGCATGAGTTAATAAAAGTAAAAATAGTAGCAGAAGATAAAGAAGAGCGTTTGGCCTTAGCTGCACAATTGAGTTCAGAACTGAATGCAGAATTTTTAAAGTTAATTGGTAGCGTGGCAATAATTTATCGCAAACTAGATGAATAGCGAATATTTCTTCTTTGTGCAATTATTGCTATAATTAGGCTTTCTGATTTTAAGATAGAGGAACTATACGATGGCAGCCGCAAAAAGTACCAAAAAATCCGCAACTACGAGTAAAACTAAGGTTAAAGCTAAAGCTAAAACTAAAGTTAAAGCTAAAGTTACTAAAACTACAGCAACCAAATCCACACCTAAAAAGTCTTCTGTAAAAAGCAAGGCTACTGTAAAAAGCAAAACCAACAAAACTACCAAAAACAAAAGTGTAGACTTTATTGCTGACGTGCTTAAGCAAGCAGCTAAGGCGCAAAAAGTTGCGCAGACGCAAACTAAAAAATTAGCTAAAGAACTGTCAACCTTAGAAAAGCAGCAATCACAATGGGTTAAAAAGCAAACCACTGCTAAAGGTAGAACTTGGCAAAGTATTGAAACTAAAATTTCTAAGCTTAAAACCCAAATCACAGCAGCTAGAACAGCTTGGGTTAGCTCAGAAAATAACCAAAATAAGATTGTTTCACTTATTCAGTGGGTAAATCAGCTTAATTCTAGCTCAACCCCTAAATCTTATACTCCAACTACGACCACTACTTCTATTTCTAGAACGACCTCTAGTTCTTCTAGTCGTCCTACGTTGGTGCAACAGCAGCCAAAGTATGCCTCGAAAACTACCACAACAACCTCTAAGTCTAAGCCACAGCCTACAGTCGTTGATGAAGATGATTATCCAGAGAACGAAGAGCTAGAATTAGAAGATGATGAAATCGGCTTTGTGTTCGGTGACGAAGACGAAGATGATGAGATGACTGGTTAGTAATTGTTGTTAGTTATCAGCGCCTAGAACTTTGCTTTAGGCGCTGATTCTTGTTGTAAATCTTTCGCTTTGTATTTAGCCACATCGGCAATGAATTTTGCTAATTCAGTAGTCTCGGACATAATTATCTTTTCTTGCATTGCTACCAGGTTGGTTCTAAATACAGATGGATCCAATGTTTCAGGATCGTCTGTTTTAGTAGTGGTTTTATTCGTAAAATTTTCTTTGAGCATTCTAGTAATAACTGCTTTAACGTCTTCCATACATTTCTGTACTTCTCTTAATGCAACATCAATATCTTCTCTTGTTTTACTACCTTGTATTTGTGGTAGGCAGGCGTCAATTCTATCAATTAAAGCTTCTAATTGTTGAAATTCATCGGTTTTATTAACGTAATTTTTTAAGGTCCGGATAGCGCCCAATACCCTATCTCTTAAATTGTATACTACTTTTCCGCCGTACATTTCTCACTTAACCTCGTTAAACTAACCTTTATTCCTATACCTCTTATTATTTAGACAGCGGTGTGGGGTAAAAGTTCTTGGTTTTTGGACCGTAACTATTACTAGTAGTTCCCTGTATTGCAGAATTTCTGGTTGCTATTACACTTAATATATGTATCAGGGATGAGCAAGAAGGGTAAAACGAGTATGGCGATGTTTAACGGCATAAAAGAGATGTTTTCAAGCGAAATGTCAATCGACCTAGGTACGGCTAATACTTTGATCTATGTCGAAGGGCAAGGTATCGTGCTGAATGAGCCGTCAGTAGTGGCGATACAGCATAGTGTTGCAACTGGCGAACATAAAAAAGTCGTCGCTGTAGGGAGCGAGGCTAAAATAATGCTTGGCCGTACCCCAGGAAATATCACAGCAATCAGACCGCTGAAAGATGGTGTTATTGCTGACTTTAGTGCCACAGAAAAAATGTTACAGTATTTTATTAATAAAATTCATAAGCCTAGATTCATGAAACCTGGACCAAAAGTCTTAATTTGCGTACCTTGTGGTGCCACACAAGTAGAGCGACGTGCAATTCGCGAATCAGTACTTGGTGCTGGTGCGCGCGAAGTATACTTAATCGAAGAGCCAATGGCTGCAGCACTTGGGGCTGGACTGCCAGTGGATGAAGCCAATGGATCGATGGTGGTAGATATAGGTGGCGGTACGACTGAGATTGCAATTATATCATTAAGTGGCATAGTGTCTGCGACTTCAGTACGTATAGGCGGTGATCGCTTTGATGATAGTATTATCAATTATGTACGGCGCCATTATGGCACTTTAATTGGCGAAGCAACAGCCGAAAGAATTAAGAAAACTATAGGTTGTGCATACCCTGATCCTATAGTTAAAGAGCTAGAAGTAAGAGGCAGAAATTTAACCGAAGGCGTGCCGAAAACTTTTACACTTAATAGTCGCGAGATTTGTGACGCGCTACAAGATCCGCTTGCTGGGATCGTAACCGCGGTAAAAAATGTATTAGAATTGTCACCACCAGAATTGGCGGCAGATATTGGTGAGCACGGTATACTACTTACTGGTGGTGGAGCGTTATTGCATAATATAGACAAGCTTATATATGAACGTACTGGTATACCAGTGCGTATTGCCGAAGATCCTTTAACTTGTGTGGTGCGTGGTGGTGGAGTTGCGTTGGGCATGATAGATATAATTCGCAATGAGATTATATCTGCCGAATAAATTAGATTTTTGCAGCGGTGCTGGTTAAAACTTTGGCCGCGCAGCGCATTAAAATTTTAATATTCAGTGGTAAATCTACAGCACCAGCTTGTTCCGCGTTAACTGCATGCTGTTGTTCATCGGCGTGCATTTGTTCTAGGATAGCTCGACTTTTATAATCGTTTGGTGATATTTTAGCCAGATGCGACTCGAGATGTTTAGTTACTTGTTGCTCCGTTTCAGCCAAAAATCCCAGGCTAATTTTATCACCAGCCATTCCTGCTAAAGCGCCAATACTTAAAGAACCAGCATACCAGATTGGATTTAATAAACTGGTGTGAGCGTTTAATTCGGTTAGTCGCTGTTTGCACCAGCGTAAATGATCGTTTTCTTCAGCTGCGGCATGGTTAAGCATTGCTTGTTGTTGCGACGATCTGGCCGTTAACGCTTGACCTTTATATAGAGCCTGGGCACATACTTCACCGCTATGATTAACACGCATCATGGCTATAGATTGCCGGCGTTCTTGTGCAGAAAAATTCTGCGAATCACAAATACTTGCGGCAGGATTAGATCTAGTTTTATGGTCAGGAGCTTGATTGCTAAAATTACGCAATAGATTGTCGGCTTGTATTAAAGCGCGATCTAACAACGAAAATGTTTTCAGCAATATTTACTCCTACAGGCTTTTGTTCGCATTTAGTGTAGTTGATTCTTTTAACCAGACCTCATCAGGATAGTAACAAAAAATTAAAGAGCCGTCTTTAATAGTGCGCATAATATTATCGGCAATCTTGGTATTTAAAGCTAAGCAGCCTAAGCTGCGTCCTAAACGACCAATTTTATTGATTATCGATTGATCGACATAATGCGCTTTGTGCATAACAATTTTGCGCGCCAGAGCATTAGAATTAAATTTCCCGTCTAGGCCATGCAGTTTAAGTGAGCGCCCATAATATCCTTGGTACATTTCTCCTGTTAAGTATAAGCCTAAAGATGACATGCCGCTGCCCGGTCGATTCGAAAATTTATGTGCATAATTTTCACCGCTGCCTATGCCGTGTGCAACATGCGTATGATAAATCACTGCTTGGCTTTGTAAATCAATAACCCATAATCTTGGCGCGGTTGATGGCATGGAATAATCGATTATAGTTAGATAATTACTTTTGCTATAACCAGCTTGCTTGGCATTAGTGTAAGCAGTTAAAGCTAAACTTAAAACTTTTTTATTTAAAGTCGGTGCGTTTATCTGCTTGCTAGCTATAATATTGCTTCTGGAGGTCACTTGATGCCCAACGGCCTGCGAGCACCAAACGGCAATTACAATACCTATAAGGCTCGATGAAAAAAAAATTTTTATTTTATGGTTATTATTTTTATTAGGGTTATGCATAGCAATCCCGTTTTTATTAGTTAACAATCTAACAATTGTATCATAATAATCCAGCTACGACCATTTTTTTTATACCGTATACGTTGTATGCTATGCAAATCAATATAAATTCATGCAAAATAAATAGGGTGATAAATGTTAAATAACTTAATTAAACCGATTCAGTCAGTGCTGGATAGTAAGATAACTGGCAAGATGGCGGTAGCTGGTTGGGTTAAAACTAGGCGTGATTCTAAAGCCGGGCTATCTTTTATCCAGCTTAATGACGGTAGCTGTATGCGTAGCCTGCAAGTGGTAGCGCAAAATAGTTTGCCAAACTATAACGATGAAATATTAAGTTTAACTTCAGGTTGCTCTATTTTAGTAACTGGTGAGATTGTAGCCTCGCAAGGTAAAGATCAAGCCATAGAACTACAAGCTGACTCTATAAAAATTATCGGCATGGTTGAAGATCCATTAAGTTATCCAATTCAGCCGAAACGACACAGTCTAGAATTTTTACGTGAAGTGTTACATTTGCGTCCAAGGACAAATACTATATCCGCTATGGCCCGCCTACGTAGTGTTACCTCGAATATTATTCATAATTATATGCATCAACAGGGATTTTCTTGGATTCACACGCCAATTATCACCAGCAATGATTGCGAAGGGGCCGGAGAATTATTTCGCGTAAGTACATTAGATCAATTAAAACCGCACTCGAATTATCAAGAAGATTTTTTTGGCAAAGAGACTTTCTTGACAGTATCTGGTCAATTAAATGTTGAAGCGTATTGTATGGCTCTGTCAAAAGTATATACTTTCGGTCCAACATTTAGAGCTGAAAATTCAAATACCAGTAGACACTTGGCAGAATTTTGGATGATTGAGCCGGAAATTGCTTATGCTGATTTAGATGATATAGCTATATTTTGTGAAAAAATGCTAAAGACAGTATTTACACAAGTATTAGAACAAGCTGCTGAAGATATGCAGTTTTTTAATAGTTTTGTCGACAAGAACTGCATTGAACGATTAAACTTAGTGATAAATTCTGATTTTGAACGCATGACTTATACTGATGCAATTAAACATTTAGAAAATGCCAAGCATAAATTTGTCTATCCAGTGAAATGGGGATTAGATTTACAGTCTGAGCATGAACGATACTTAACTGAACAACTATGTAATAAACCAGTTATCCTTACGGATTATCCAAAAGAAATTAAGAGCTTTTATATGCGGGTCAACGAAGATAATAAAACTGT
>JACCDN010210093.1_pt1 | contig 19353 bp, 25 predicted proteins | sample 7441691 | NCBI WGS metagenome assembly JACCDN01 (sample SAMN15323439, study PRJNA562643) | freshwater metagenome | isolation source: river surface water | place: USA:Blue River Watershed | collected 2017-08-16 | reverse complement strand
TCCATGAACAGGACTTTGATGGACTCCGGTAATGTAACGCTCTTCGATTGCCCAATTAAAAATCATATTAATTACATTTTTGATTTTCTTTTGATGTGCTTTCGATCGCCCTAGGGCAATCACGCTATCCAAAACTTTTCGTCCGTCTCCTCTGTTAATTTCTGAAGCAGGAGTATTTAGCCACTCTTCAGTCCAACGATACATCATTGAATAGTATTCACTAATGACATCGGGACTATAACTTTTATAAGTATAATTTGGAGAGCGAACTGTAGTAACCCATTTCTCAATTACCATTCTCCATGTAAAACCATATCCCTCTTGTTGTGCAACTTTCATGGAAAGTTCTTTAAGTAGACTCTTCTCTTTACGATCTGCTTCAGCTCTGCTTTTAAGACCTTTAACTCTTTTTTGAAATCGGATATGAGGCATTTTTGAACTTCGTGCACTAACATACGCTGTCCAAGTCACATCTCCTTTCTCATTAATTACTTTGTTAATCGACATTTTTCTACTCCTTAAATTAAAGCAGTTTCTAAAAGTCGGTCTAACTCGGCCCGCTTAAAATACAATCTTCTTCTCCATTTTCTTTTAATTAGAAGACCACGACATAGAAGAATCCAAATTGCATTTTTTGTCTTGCCAAGATACTGAGCAGCTTCGTTTGTACTTAACCATATTCTATTGTTAAAGAACTCTACCGATCCGTTTGAATCAGTAGGACTACTATACTCTGTAGTCTTTAAATTGTAATTAGAGAATTTATTATTCTTCTTTTCCATTAAAATCCTTGGTTTAAATTAAAGCAATGATTGCCCAACCGAAAACGCCCTAACCTCAAAATATTCTTTTTCAAGTCCATCTCGATTTATAAATGATCTTAAAAATACGCGGCCACGCACAAAAACTTCATTACCTTTTCTAAGATGAACTGAACACTGCTCTGCAAGTTTTCCAAAGGCCACTATTTTTCGCCAGATCATCTCATTTTGCTCATTAACTAGTCCCACTGACATTTCACAAACAGCTTCACCTTTTTTCGTATAAGCAAGCCTTGGATCAAGTCCCAAACGGCCTGTAATTAATTCTGTCTTATTATTTTCCATATTTTTCCTCTCTTAAAATATTTTTCACCGTCACTAGATATTCACCAAGATCAAGGTTGGTTTTATTTTTCTGGTTGTATTCAAAACATTGCTTCTTCACCTTTTCTAAATGCGTAAGCGTATTATTTTGAATCTGCTCTATGTCTTTATTTGATAGCTTTGGTAATGCTGCTAACACTAAGTCTTTTAAAATAATTGGCCTTCCGAATTGTTTATTGTTTGCTTCCGCCAATATTTTTCCAACCATCACCTTTGCTTCCTGATCTTTTGTAACATCAATAAAAAATTTGTCCTGGCCATCTTTATTTTCTTCCCTGTTTTCATTTTTATTTTCCTTCTCATTTTTTCTTATTTTTCCTCTTCTTTTTTCTTCAAGGCCTTCAACGCTTCTATTTTCTAATCCTACATTTGTTTCCATTCTTCCTACTCCTCTTATTTTCTTTCTAAATCTCTAATACTTTCTTTCGTATCCCCGTGCTTTCTTAATATATTTCACTGAATTGACCACCTCCTCCTACTCATGTTGTGAGGGGGTGGTCAATTCAGCGTGTTCTAAATATTTAATGAAAGCACGGGGATACGAACTCTCTAAAAACTACACCGTCACACTCAAACAACAAATAATCACCAACTTTTTTGTAAATTCTCAAATTAAATCTCCTAAAAATTTCTCTTGTCCCTTATGTGACACGATGGAATTTTTTAAATCATCTGATCTTTTTAAAATTGTTTGATTCAAAACCAAAACAACTTTTTCATGTAATTCATCTTTTAGATGATTAAAATCCGACTCAAGTGCAAGTTCTGTTAATCTTTTTTTATAAGATTCAAACGCTGGCCGATCTGCAAAAAAATAAAAGACATAATCGTAATGAGTGGCCTTTGCGTAATCAATGAGTTTATCAAAAACTCTTTTTCGATCCTTTCGCCAAAGCTCAACCTCGACGGCCACATTAAATTCATTGCCATTTTTTTGTACTAACAAAAGTGCATCTGGTTCAATTGCATGGTGGTTCCATGTTGATTTAGTTTTATAATCATGGGGAAGTTTTGCAGAAATCACACTCTTAAATGAAATCAAATTTGTAACAACCGTTGAAACTACAGAATCATGACTGACATTTTCTTCGTTGAATCTTTCTATTCCTAACTTTTCAATAAGCGCATTTGAAGGATAAACTATTTTATTAAATCCCTTTTGAAGTTTAGATCGTAAGACTCCAGCTTTTACAAGTCTTAAAATTCTTTGCCTAAAAGCACTATCAGTTTCTGATTCTGCAACTAAATTTTTTAGTGTATCTGTAGTCATCGACCGCCAACTATAAATTGCTTCAATGATATCTGAATTTTTCTGGAGCATAATTTCATTAATCATAGGCCTCCTTTTTTAATTTTTTGATGACGTGATTTTTTATTCAGATCAACGAGCGGAATATTCTTATCAATCTCTGTGACTTCTTTAAAGGCCTTTGAATTTTTAGTGTCTCGAATATTTAAAAGTACCAAGCTCTTTTTTCCATGCTCTAGCAAAACACTTTGCCCGATGTTTATTTTTTTAAAAACGTCTGGGTGACAAAGATATTCATGTCCTGTTCGAATTGTTCCTCGTCCTGACTCTGAACCATCTTCGGTAGCAAGGGTTGTTTTTTCAGCAAGGTAAGTTCCGCAAGCAGATGCTAGCTTTTCTGCATTTTCAGTATGAGTTTGTCTTTGAATAAACCAATTAGAATATGATTCAAAAAGCTGCTTCATTAAAACTTCAGAATGCCCAATCATTTCAACGTCTGAGTAAGACTGAACTGCTGTATAAACATTAATTCCAGTTGAGCGGCATTTATTTACTAAATCAAGAAAGTCAGAAAAAAGAACTGAACCAGCTTCATCAATAAAAAGACCTATTGGACGATTTCTTGCTTCTAGGGAATCTTCAAATGTTTTCCCTATCCAATCCGATAAAATCATGGCCTCACTGACAAACATTTTTCCAACGGTCTTAGCTATATCTGCATATCCTTGAGTAGAACATCCTATATAGATGCAGGTTCTCTCCTCCCATGCTCTTTTAAAAGTCACGGACTGTTTTCCTGGGACTATAGATTTTTTAAAAAGTTTTCCAAAGTCAGAATTTAAAAGCAGTTGGAGTTGAGTAATAAGACCTGAAGTCTTTTCATTATCATGCTCAAGTTTTAATTTTGCATAAACATCATGCAAATCAAATTCAGTTTCCTTTACCGATAATTCAGATAAGACTTCATCTAAGGCCCTCTTTGATTCATTCAAATAATATTGATTAGGTTTTTCTCCCCAATCAAACCCTCGCATGATCATGGCGATTCGCTGGGTATTTGTCATGTCGAGTAGCGGATTAAATGAAACGGCCTCTTTATCATATTCAGAAAAGATGTAGTAATTTCTTCCATAGTAGCGGCACAGTCTTTTAAAATTTTTAATTGCTTCACGACTGCCTTTAGGATCAATAAATACGATGGCCTCTTTTTTTTGTAAGCAGTTCTCTTGGAGAATGTTTATCAAATTACTCTTGCCCCATCCCGATGCCCCAACAATAAAAGTATTCATACTTGGATTAAAATATTTTAGTGGATACGGACGGTTGAGATTGATCGCCCACCCCAAATCATCCTCATCAAACGTCTGTTTTTCACAATCAAGCATTGAAAGATCAATTCTCATATAATTAGTTTTTGAAGTTAGATTAAATTTTCCACCTTTAAATAATTTTGGAAGTTCTGCTGTACCTTTTGTTATAAGAACTTGAAGTAGCTCTGTTGTGGCCTCAATCATTGGAGTAAATAAATCTCCAGCTGGATTTGTATTTTTAGAATTACTCATAATCAACCTCCCATGCTTTATGTTTTTCAATAGTGATGGCCCTGCCATTTTCAAGACGCTCAACTCGTTCTGGAATTTCATGTTCAATAATATATGGAGACTGCACTTTTCCTTTTAAGTGCTCGGGAATAGGCCCTGGCTCTAGTTTGTATTTTTTTGAATTCTTTGGGGTTACAATTTTTTCTTCAACTGTTTTTATCGGGGCCAAATCATATGGCCCATTTTTTAACTGAGCTTGCCCATAGGACTTTCCCTGAAGCATAGAAGGAAGATCTCTATTTTCTGGATCATCTGCAAAAAATAAAAAACCTAGGCCTGCTCCAATTAAAGCACCAAGGCTTCCCCATATGGCCATGTTGGGTGCAATTGATTCCTTATTGGGACTAAGGCCAACACTTCCAGCAACTCCTAAAGTCACACCCGACAACCCGCCATAAAAAATTGATTTTCTCATGGTTGAACATGAAGATAGCGTTACAAGTAATGTACATAGACAAATTCCTCTCATATTATTTTGCATTGTTTTGCCATTCATTTTTTAAACCTCTCCTGAAAATAAATTAAAACGGGCCTACCTGCGTAAATGACGGCCTTCGGTTCTTTTGTTTTCATCTCGGAGTTCATAAGATCGTTTGTTTCATCCAACGAATTTAAAACTCCATTTGTGATTCGATTTTTCCTATTGTTTAAGGCCATATCGCCATAGGGGGTACTTAATCTCTCTGTTCCTAATTCAATTAAACCTCTTGAGAATGCTGTCGCAATACTTGCGGCCATATACTCTTCTTTTCCCGTATAAACTTCGTCGGCACGAAGTCCACTAGAGCCATCCATATTTAAAAGAGAGACCTTTACTTCAAATTCTTCCTCATCATTAGGGGTAATCAATTTATGGCAGGCCGACATGACTCTTTTAAATTTTGTGACCCCACGACAGATAAATCTTGATCCAATAGGTAAAAATTCTCCGTCAGCTACTTCAACAATCAAAGGAGACTCTAAATTGGCCGATAGAACAGAATTTAATAAAATTCCCTTAATAACTGTTCCTGTTTTAAATTCATACTGATTGGTAAAATCCCAAACTCCTGATCGTTCTTGAAATTTTCCTAATAAATTTTCAATTCGTTTCCCTTGAAGAGTTAAATCACTCATAGACTTATCAACGTTAGTATTTTTTCCAAAATATTTTTTCTGTCCTTTTGATTTTACAACAGCGATTTTCTCCTTTTTCCTTTTTGGCGTTACAATTTTAAGTTCAGCTTCTTCTGAAAAAACATTAAATGAATAAAAACAAATAAAAAGCATGCCCATCATTTTAAATCGCCCCATTAATTCCACACTCTTTGATTATTTATTAAGATAGGACTACCTTTGGAAAAATATCCCTCACGAATAACTTCTTCGCCATTAACTGAAATTGGAGTTTTCGACTTATTAACTACCCAGGAAGAAGTTTCACCCTCAAAAATTTTAAACGCATCAGTTTCTAGCTTCTTTTCAAAACTTCGATTAATGGCCCCATCGTAAATATTGACAAAGGAATGTGACTTTTGTGTCTCTACGTTTTCATTTACTTCTTTTAATTTAAATTGAAAGTGATGATCTTTTGTAATGACGATCATGTCTGTCTCAACAAATGGCTTTAATGGTCTCATGACTACAATCTTTTGATTTCTTGCCCTGTGAAGATCAAAATCACCTTCTCGTCCAGCACTGATATATTCAACAGGCTCTTCAAAAATTAAAGTTGTTGGATGATTGGTACTTAAAAATAAAAAGATCATGCTTTTAGCTAAGATATAAAAATTCATTAGGAGTTCTCCTTTTCAAAAAGTTCATTCTCTGTAATTTTTTTGACCTTGTAGTAAAATTTATTTCCCGATCCTTTTTCCAAAAAATAATCAAACGACCTAAGGCCTTCATTCGTTTTAACTAAAACTTTACATGCATCTTCTCCTGACCAAACGGCGCTTATTATTTCATCACCTTCAAAGAAAATATTTTTATAATTGTCTCTTGAGACAAGCTCATAAAGACTTTCTGTCATTATTTCTTTTGAAAGTTTTTTATTAATAATTTGCTTAGTGATCAGAGTACAAAAATCTCTTTTAGAAGCATCAAAACTTAATCCCTCGCTCTCATTTATAAAAAGCTGTTTGCCTGAAAGATAAAATGAGGCCCATAAAAAAATTGTTGAAATAAAGATATTGAGCTTTAAAAGTAGAGCTAATCCATCATCTTTTAATTTGTCTTTAAACAGTTGTATTCCGCCCATGGCGATCCTCCTTAAAATTCAATCTGTAAATAAATGGCGTTTTTATCGTTACTTTTTCCTTTGGATTAATTTTCTTTCTCTCTAAGACAAGATCAAAATTTGATCCTTTGACTTTAGGAATCGGATTAATCACATGATTGGCCTTTGTTTTTAAAAAGTGACTTGCTTCCGGTGCATCCCTACTCATTTTACTTTGTGCCACTTTTTTAGAATCTTTCTTTTGCAGATAATCTCTAGCTTCGTTTTTATAGTCTGCTAGAGGTAAAATTGCTTTTCTGGCAAAAGGAATGGCCTCGGCCGTATAACTTTTTGATTCTGGTGTTTTTTTCTGTTGATAATCTTTTAAGTTTTGAGCTTCCTGTGACCTTGCCATTTTCGCCATTTTATTTTCCTTTCGATTTACAATTGCATCTGCACCAAGAACTGCTTTTTCAGAAAGAGTAGTTTTCTTTAGTCCGTCTTTAAAGTCGGCCATACCTCCCCTTAATTTTTCTCCTGTCGTTTGTGCCGTAAGGGTATTAAGTGATGGGCCTATTCCTTTTGTCTGTGAAATTTCACTTGCTCTATTTGAAATTGAACCTTTAATCTTATTCATTACAGGTTTTGTCGTTGATCCATGAATAGCACCGCCAATTGTCTTGGCCTTACTTCCTATAACTTTAGAAGCAATTGAAGCACCACCAATCATCGTGGATATAGCGGCCATTTGGCCGATATTATCTGCAATTCCCGAAACACCACTATCATTCATAATCTTTGTTGTTATAAGTGGAGTAAGAAGCAAGATAATCGTCATCACTAAAAGCTGAATTAAACTTTCAAGATTTTGAACGATCCCACCAGAATAAGTTTTAAAAAAGGCATCACTATCTCCAATTAGTGCAAGTACAATGGCCACTACAAAAGGCATAATCATGCACCAAAGACTCGTCTTCACTGCTCCGACTAGACTTTTAGAAGTAATGGGAAAAATACTTAAAACCGCACACAGTCCAAATAAAGCAATACCCAAATGATAGATAAGACTATAAAGCTGAGTTAATAAAAAGAAGGCCACATAAGAAAGAAGAAAAATGATCATCACTATTGGATCATCGACTACCATTTTCACAATACTTGTAAGTTTACTCCAAACTCCTGCCTTTGCTCCATCAACTGTCTCGCTTTTAGCATTCTGATAAGCACTTAAAAATTTGTTCTCTGGCGAATAGCGACTTATAAGTTCAGAGCTAATCTTTAAACTTGTATCAACTCCCTCGATGTGGATAGGTACTAAAAGCTTAATTGCTAAAAAAGCAATGATTGATCTTTTGGCCACGCTTTTAAAATCAAAATTGGTGAAATACTCTACACACATTCCGATATAAAAAGCTGGGAGTAAAAATAGAAGTGCCGACTGATTGAGATAATTACTTAGTCCCAATACTTTTGGGTTAGTAATGAGCAATAAGTCTTTTAACATAGATGATCCGATCATAAGCTATTTTTTCCAGAAAGATTTTTACTTTTAATTTGGTAATACTTTTCTCTCTCGTCTTTCATTAATGCTTCATCTTTTAGTTCACGATTTAAAAGTTTATTCTGCTCTGATAATTTTTCAGCAATGACGGCATTCATTTGATTACCTTCAACTTGGGCCTTATAAGTAAGGGCCGTATTTTGTGCCATCATTTTTTGTGCTTCATTGGTCGATTGAATATCACCTGAGCGCACAACCTGATTATTGGCAAAATTTAACTCGCTATTTGTTCCCCTAACTTTTTCAGAAAGTTTAGTTTCAGCGTTCTCATTTTTTGCTTCATCTGTTCGGTATTCATTAATCATGGCCTTTAAAGACTCCGTTTCACTTTTCAGTGCTCGTATGGCCGAATTTAATCCTTCAAGATCTTTGGGATCATGTTTTGATAAATCCACATAATTTTGAGCAATATAATGAATTCTCTCGGCCCTAAAATAATGATCTCTGGCGATCTGATTGTATTTCTCCATTAGTCCCGTGTACTTTTCTGCATTACTCACAAGTTTTTCCAGCTCATTAAGCTGACTTGCCGTATTTGAAACCAAATTAAAAAGAAGAGCAGTATCACTATCAGGAGCAAATAATGTTGAGGCCTTTGAATTTACCGAAAATAAAGACACTGAACAAACGATATAAATTAAGAATATTAACTTATGCATTCATACCTCCAAAATAATATTTAAAGTCCACGTAGCGATCCATAATTTCAGAGAAAGGAAAAAATTCAGCATAATGAGAATGAAAGCGATCAAACGAATGGCGATCATTATGATTACTTGTATAAAGTTCGTACTCAAAAGCGGTTGGATAAAAACGAGCAATTTTTCGATGGTGTTCAGTTTTGATGTAAAATTCTGAATATTCTTTTCTTTTAGTGGATAACGATTTTATCTTCTCTACATCAAAACTATTAACTTCACTGCCGACTTCAATTGACTGCTGAAATAAAACTTTTGTCGAACAAAGTTTAGCAATAACTTTTCCCATATCTGTTGTGGAAAAATCATCTATTCCCTGAGAGATGGCGATCGCACTGGCCCCTGACTTTCTAAAGGTTCTAAAGCATTCAGCAATATACTCGGCATTATTTGATAAAAACGACCAAACTTCATCAAAGACAAAAATTCGCTTCCCTTCAAGATGATTAAACGCCTCAATTAAAAAAATTATAAGAGGTGCTTTAATCTTGTCTGGATAAAGAGATGTATCTACATAGGTAAATTTTGAAAGATCACGATGCTCATTATCAAAGAACTCCCAAAGTTCAGAAAAATACAATTCAAAATCTATAATATCACTGGCAATAACCTGAATCAATTCTTTAAACGAAGTGACCTGCTCCAAATTCTCACAAATAATCGCAAAAATTTTTCCTTCCATTTTTGCACTTCTTAGTTCACTCTTTGGAATGACACTAATAATGAGTTCCTTTAAGTAATGAGGTGACTTAAATTGCAATGGATTAAAAGAAAGACTCAAACTTTCACCGCCATAATACTTAGCAGTTTTGCTAAAAGAATTTCCTAGATCAAGAACGATGGCCGTAGCTTCATTTTTTAATTCTTCCACCAGAATTTTTTGAGCAATCATAGATTTTCCGGCACCAGACTGGCCGGAAAGCAAAAGATTAAAATTTAATGCTGATTCATCAAACAAATTGAAATAAACTTCATTTCCCCTTGAACTTAAAAATTCAATTCCTTTTTGATGAAGTTGATCATGTTTAAGTGGAAGCAAATTGACGAGGTAGCTACTCGGTGTCTGATGTGATCTTTTAAATTTTGGAGCAACACTTGGTAAGAGGGTTGGAAAAAGTTCATAGAGGCCTTCTGCTTCTATATAAGGAGTAATCTCGGCCTGTTTTAGAAATGCTATTAAATCTTTTGTCTTGTGATTTAATAAGGCCAATGAATCGGCCTTTACAATAAACCACGCTTCGACTTCAAAAAGATTTTCAATTCCCTCCATCATGGCCTCAGTTATTTTTTCGGCCTCTACAAAACTTTGCTCACTTTCAAGATTTCTTAAATTTGAATAAAGATTGGAGTGATGAAGTTTTCTTTGGGTATTTACTCGTCTTTTTGATGTGGCCGGGTCAAGTCTTTTCGCAAAAACACAATAATCTCCATAATCCATTAGATTTGACGGCATCAGATTTTTTGAAAATTCATAGAGATTAATTAATCGAAGATATATACCGTTTATATTCACATAATCAGAACCTAGTACCGCATCACCATTGGCCTCAACGTCACCAATAATTTTATAAGTGAGTTCCCCGGGATTTTGAATTTCAACAAGCTCAATACTAGAAAAATTTAATTCATCTTCAAAATTTGTCTCTAAGAAAATCATTTCATTTAAAGAATAAAACTTATAAGAATAGACCCCGTATGAATCATCATTCATACTTAGTCCTAAGAAGGATGAAATTTCATTAGTCTTCTTAAAATCTAAATTATCTTTTAATACAAATTGATTAAGAGATATTCTGACATCATTTAAGAAAATAGAAATCGCATCCGCATTCATTTGTTCAATATCCGGTGGTATCAATCTATAGATTTTTGTTTTTTTCATTCAATACACTCCATTTAATTATTTTTTTTCTTTTCATCTGAAATTCAAAATAGCGGCGAGGAAAAAGTCTTCTCGCCGTTATAAGTCCTAAGTAAGAAAGAATTGTTGAACCTAAGATGATTAATTGACTTGCTCCAAAGAATTGCATCACCACCATGACCCCGCTTAAGCGAAATAAATCAGAAATGGTAATTCCCCATATCAGCGGTTCATTTTTTAGAAAGCTTGGATATGTTGCATTTAAATTATCCATCTATCCCACCACGCTTTTGAGCCAATTAAAAACAGAAGCACCACCAAGTGAAATGAGTGCGGCCATAAGTGTTGTTGACATAAACTGTGCTCCTCTAGGATGGCCCACGATCATAAAGATCGCTGAAATAGCAAACCCAAGAGGTACTAATAAATTGGCCAGAGTTCCCGTTTTAGTCGAAAGATTAGTGGCAATAGATTCTAAATCTCGTGCCACTGCTGGATTACTCATCAAAAAATATGGAACCACATAGAACCAATACTTAATGGGAAGGATCACTGTTTTTTTTATACTTCTAATTGTCATAAAACCTCGTTGTTTGTTAGTTGTAATAATTTTCGATGGAGCTACTGACACCAATTGAAATTTCTTGATAGTAAGGCCCTGAATCTAAAAGCTGAAACTTGTAAGCGTATCCGCGACTTGCGAGATCATTAATAAGCCAAGTGATTTCTCCAACCTCACGAGTTTCTTTAGAAATTTGAGTTTGAAATTTTTCAGCTACCGCCGGAGTATTAAATGGACAACCACCAATTCCTTGCCAATAACCACCCATCTCAATCAATTTCACCCCGAAGAAGTCACTACCGACAAAGGAGCGAACCTTTAAAGACAGATTGTTATCTTCAAAATCTTTTATTTCTAAAATTTTTGAAATATCATTTATTGTGAAATGAATTCCAGACTCTGTTTTTGTAAGTAAAATCTTTTTTTCTTTTAAAAGATCACTTAACTTAAAGATTTCTCCATTAATGATAAGATCAAGTTTTTCCCCTTCACCTAATAGATCAGGTAAAAAATTAAATCCTTCATCATAATCCTTAAAAGAATTTACTTCCCACGCACAATTCATTGGAAGCTGAATACAATTTTTTCCACAACTTCCCCCTGGGCGATTAAAGACTTCTCTTTGTTTCGTTAAACTTCTTCCGAAACGTCTAAGTGGTTTTAGAGTGAATTCGACACTTGAATTTGGTGTAACATTGCCTAGAGGTAATATTGATTCAGACTTATTTCCTGAAACTTCTGAACTGTAGGAATAAATGCTTTCATTTGATTCAGTAGATAGATCACTCCCAGTAATATAAGATAAAACTATACGATCACTTGGAAGATACCGACGATCCAGATATTTTTCTTTAAACTCGTTCGTCATCACAAACCATTTTCCAAGTTTGTCTTTGTCTTTAACCTCTTTTAAATGGGAAAAACTCGGAAGATTGTTTTCAAACTGGCCTATCTTTAAAAGAGCATCATCTTTTACAAGGTAGTTCTTATCAAAAACAGATTTTAAGATATTTTGAAACGATGTTCCTTTACTGGCGGCCACATAGTAAATTTTTTCTTCTAGTGGTGTTTCATATAAAACAGGAATGGACTTTGCTTTAACTGATGCTAAAAGAGTTTTGTAATTTAGAGACATTGAAGAGATTTCCAAATCTTCAACCTCTGAAATAATAAACTCACCACGCTTAAAGAAACTCTCTTTTAAAAGCTCGACCGGAGCATGTTCAATGACCACATCAAAAGATTCATAAATGCCAGATTGGAAATGCCTTTCAATAGAATTTGACGAAAGTAATTCGTAATTTTCAGTTTCAGGATTTAAAAAATAAAAATTAAGTTTTAAATTTTTAACTTCTTTAAAAAAAGGCGATTCATTAAGCCTTGCTTGATTTGAAATTGTGATCCGAACATTATCGATGATGTTTTGATCGTTAAAAATATCTCGATACTCTAAGGCCTTTGAATGAAAAAACTTTGGATCAAGTTCTGGGTAACTTACCCATGAAAGATCATGCTCTTCAAATGTTCCACTGGAATGACTTGAAAATCTCCCAAAACTCGCTGCCGTTTTCTTCGCGTGATTTCTCGCAAAAACATTTCCCACCCGAAACTTAAAATCGGGATTGGTGTCTTTAATGTCTGTATTAATCACAAATGATTTTTGTCCGCTCACTGGATCGCTATTTTTTGCATGATAAGTGACTTCAATTTTGTAGTTTTGTAAAAATCTAACCTTTAAATCGGGAAGTTCGGCCACAAAAGGATTTCTACCTTTCGATAATTCATCTCCATCTAATACTCCGTCACCGTCACTATCTGCTGTTGGGTCTATTTTGAATTCAGAGGTGGCGGCCAATCCACCACCTCCATCGCCACCGCCATTCTCGCTTTTAAAAGAACAGGCCGAAAAAAGGCACAGCAAAGCACTTGCTAAAATTATCTTTAGCTTCATAGTTAAATCTCCTTAAAAATTTAAAATTCTAGTTTTCTAAGAGTGACTTGGGGTGTATGTATTTAAGCACTCCTTGATTTTCGAGATGACTCGAATTTTCATTTTTCACTTTTTTAATCTCGCTAAGTTTTCGTTTAATCCTTAAGGCCATTGCCGTGGCCTTGGGATTTTTTCTTAGTTCCCATTTTGAAATACTTTCAAGTGTTTTTTCTAAATGACTGATTAATTTTTCCAAGCGTCCTCCTTCTTAAATTCGCCCAAAAGCAAGTTGCAATCTTTTGTACTCGTCAATAAATCTAAAATTTGTCGTTAGCTCCTTAACGGAAAGAATGCCGACAAGTTCATTCATTTCAAGTCTCATACGCTTCAAGTGTTCCAGTAATGTTTTAGTTCTTTTTTTCATTTATAAAATTCCTCCAAAAATTGTTGTGCTCATTTAGTTTCAAAATTTAGTCCTCCTTTTTTTCGATGAAATAATTTGAGCGAAAAAAGAAAACTAAAATTTTTTGATTAAATAAATGAAAAAATGAATGGGATAAATAATTGCTACCGACCGTCAGTCAAAACATCATTAATGGCCGCCGATCGGTAGCAATATTTGGTGAATGGAGTGCTGTAAGATTTTTTTAATAGGTAAAACTATTAAGAATTAGTTCATTTTTGAAAAAACGGTGTCATTTAGGCCATATTTTTGTTGTCAAGAGATATTCTGCTCGATATGAGACTCACACGAATTTATTTAATCGAGAAACTTATGAATGAAATGAGTCATCAAGATCAGTGGACAGAGATTTTTAAAAAATGTCTGACCGACCTAAAAGAGAAAAATGCTAAATTAAGTATTTCTCAATTAGCGTCTAAAATTAATGTCGCTAGAAGCACCCTGAGTGATCACATCAACTCAAAGGCCGGTGCGACAAAACCAAACTTAGATAATTACATCAAAGTTATTCTTGAGTCAGGCAATGTTTCAATCTTTTTTGAGGCGTTAGCTGCCTATGATGATTCACTTTCTAAAAATTTAAAAGAAGTGCTAAAAATATCAGCAACCAAAAAGAATGCCGCTATTGCCACGGAAGAACTTGAAACGATACTAGAAGATAGATCCCTTTTTATCGCTTATATTTTGGCCTCAAATGAAAACGGAATTACAATGAGAGCATTGAACCACATCTTAGGAAATAAGGCCCAAACGGCTATAAATACACTTATAGCACGCGGTCTTGGTTTTGAAGAAAACAAAATTTTTAAACTATATAACCCAACTTATCTTATTCGATCATTTGAAGGTATTAAGCATCATTTATCTACTTATGCAGAGTTCTACAAGCCGCATCATGTTGGGACGGGTAGAAACTATGCGATGTCACTAACAAACTCTCTAAATTCTGATGGAATCAAGGCAGTTCAAGAAGCAAATAAAATTTTGCATGAAACAGTTAAAGAGATTATGAGAAATCCAAAATATGCCGGAAATACACCTACATTTTCAGTTGCATTTTGTGATACTTTTACAAACATCAATTTTGATCCCGAAAATAAAGGGGAATTACAATGAAAAATATTTTTAAACTTGGTCTTGGGCTTTTAATGTTAATTTCATTAAGCACTCATGCATCCATTCAAGAAATAACATCAGTTACTTTGGATTCTGGTGAAACGCTGACACCTCAGACTGACATCAATGCCGTTTCAAATGATTTTATTCAGCTTTTTGACGGAAGAATTATTCAACAAAATACTATTGAAAATGTTGAAGTCATGGACAATCAAGGCTCATCTGTAATCTTAAGAAAAGGTCTTTTCAAAATTATAGAAACCAATGCTGCACGATTAAGTGTGGGCGGTGATAATTCTGGTGGGGGTTAATTTATGAAATACTTAAATGGTGATGGCTCAGGTGGTTTAAAATTAATTTTCAAAGGTGGAGCAGATGCCGGAGGGGGAAAATCTATTTCGCTTGGTGGAGGTGGAAATGACCCTGATGATAATGACGCTACCAAGAAATAAATTGTACAAAAAATAATATTCCCTTATAGAAATTAAAAGACCAGACGAATCTGGTCTTTTTTATTTTGCGTTTAATATCAAACTTTATTCAGAAAATTAGGTTTATCTAACAAATTCACACTTAATTGAATAATTATCTGCACCGTCTTTAGATCTAAAGCTAATTTCTCCATTTTTTGTAGATGAAGTGTCTTGAGATTTTTTATTAATTACAAAAATAAAGTCTCCCTCATTGCATGCTCCGATAGAGTACGAATCTGCCTCAACTTCAAATTTAGGAGTTGTAAATATTATCGAACTTACCCCACCTTCTGATGATTTCATCTTTTTTAATATTGTATCTTCTGAATCTGTATTGAAATTTTTTACAATGCATTTAACTTCCTTAGCTTCTATAAATGATGTAATTCCACCGCAAGTACTTGCAATTTTTCGATATCTTTTGTCAGTAGTTTTCATATCTTTCGAGAAACTATTTGTTGAAATTACGAGTAAGATTAAAATTATTAAATGTTTCATATAAACCTCCCTTAATGAACCACATACTATCTCGGAATAATTAAATAAAACCTTGAGAATAATATTAATGATTTTAATCGATCACTTGATCAGTTTTTCTTGGTCATAAATTACAAAAACCGGGACTTGCCCGGCCTTTGTATAAATTCTTCGTCTTTATGAGCGTGAATTGGTTACTTGATTAGTGGTTTAGAAATCGTTCTATAATTTTATGTAAGTTCTGTCTTTTTAAATTTTTGAAAGAAAAAATCGTAAGGCAACATTATTAATTGATATATTACCTGATTGTGAACAAGTTTTAGACTCAGTGATCAAACAATTCCCAAATTCAGGTATATATGTAAAAGTTCCAAGAAAATCATTTTTTTCATTTAGAATTTTTATTACAAAGATATGGTAAGTTCCATTTATTGTATTTGTCCCATCTGACCAACCTCCAAATCCTTGGGTTTTTATAATTTCAATTTTTCTTGATGGATTACAAGTGTCTTGAATGAGATGTTCATTGGACTTTTTTAAATCGAAAACAATTCCTCCAGAAATTGAACAAATCGAACCTCCAACTTGAACATGTACATCTAAAGTATTTGTAGGATTCATAGGTTCCCAAAATTTAGAAGTATTATATTGATTTAGGTTCATTATCTTTACAATTGATTGGGAAATAGAGTACTGATCATCATTAATTCCAATGATCCCTAAATATTCATGTATGACAAGATTAAATCTTGTAAGAGTGCGATTTGAATCTCTAAGATCCATCCATCTTAAGCGGTTGATCTTGATAAGTTGTTGAGCAGGGTAATTAATAGCATCTATTTCGACGCCATTTAAAATAAGTGGCTCTTTAGTAGAAATCACTTTAGTGTTGGCTATGGCCATTGATAATTTATCAAGGTTCAAATATTGTGTGACTTCGGGCTTATTTTGCAAAATTCGAAATGCATCTTTAGCTGTTAAAATAAATTCCGCAGCAAGACCATCGCCACCATTTCCGACACCATCACCGGCATATACGTTTTTAAATAATAATCCAAAAATTAATAGCAAACTTACCGCAATCGATTTCATTTTTTATCCTCCTGATTAGTTAAGGGAAATAGTTGAATGTTTAATATGTATACTTCTTCACATGGGCCACTTTCAAGGTCCTTGCAAAGTTGTTCTTTAAAATCATTGATTTTCTTTTTAGCAATTGCTAATTTTCTAGGATTCGCTGGCATTACCATTGAGCTAAACTCTCTTAAGTGAACGGGGATGTTGTCTATTTTATCTTTTGCTAAATCTAAATTTTGCTTATGGTATTTTTTTATCGCTGCAGATGGAATATCTATCGTTGTTCTCAAAGGTTTAGAAAGTCTTTTAAGCTGGCCATTTTTAACAGAGATGTATTTTAATCTTTCCAGTCTTTGTAACGCCTCAGTAGCCTGGAGAGGAGATATGTTGAGGCGCAAAGCTACAGATTTTGGTGCGGAGCTAATGCTTTTTAAAGAAGCTAGATTTAAAATAGCGAGATGGTACCATTCAGAAATAAGAGCGAATTCATCATCTTGCAATTTTATATGTTCTAATTCTTCGTTTCTTAAATTGCCCATTACAGGAAATGTAGAATCTAGAAAATCTCTTTGCTCAGATGGGCTCATGTTTAACTTTGACATAATTTGTATTGCCTGCTTCATCGTGACAGGTTTTCTTTTATTAATTAATGAGGAAACATGTCCGGGGCTAATGCCTAGGTCTCTTGCAAAAGATCGTAGAGAGTAAATTGGATTACGTGCCTTTCTCTGCACGAGTTCACCTAGTAGAATTTCTTGTATCATGATCACTTCCTTTTATAGGTTGGAAGATACCGTAAACATTTTAAAAACACCAAGTATTTTGAAAACAAGTGTTTTCAAAATGGAAACATTAAGAATTAATTGATCTATGCGATAAAAGATAATGGTTTTAAATGACCCATTGATACGGTTTTCTTAGCCTTAATACTCACATATCTTTAAAAATCTGGCTTAACCCCCTAAAAAATCGAAAAACGAAGGATTAATAACCAAAGTTCAGGTCAAAACCATTAGAATTGAGTTCAGAATAGACATATATTTTTTACCAATTTAAACTTGTCGGATGAGCATTTTAAAATTTATTGTAAGATTTCTTTTGATATGGATAACTGGGATTATTGTTTGCGCTGTAGTTTTAATTGTAGAATCAGAAATAAATCCAATACCAAGTAGTCTAGACGGGGCAATTCCAGATAGTTTATCAATTCCTTTGGCCGGTTTTTCAGTTTTATTCTTAGTTTTTCTAATATTCTTTTATGTTGCAAAATTTTTCTGGAATAAGATCAAAAATATTCGCTCATAAACCACTACTAATCAAATCATAGCTTGAACCGAAAACTATATTCAAAAATCACAGGGCCCATTTTTGGGCCCTTGTTATTTTTTGTGATGAAACTCTTCACCTTTCCAAACATCCCTCAAAAAATGTGAATGAAGGCAATTCTGGATCGAAAAGCAAGCCATTGCCTACTTATGGGCAATTAAAAACCATTGGTCATGAAAACATTTCTACTAAGCAAATAAGACTGATCTGAAAAATTTACAAAATTTTTCTTTAGATTTTATAAGTGTGGTAAACAATGTCAAAAATACCGCAAAAATAAGAGGAGAAAATTATGAAGATGTTTTTGATGTCTATCGCTTTATTAGCAGTAAGTGGAGTGAGTTCAGCTTCTACAAAATTTACATGTTTTTCTAGATACTATTCAGCGAATAAAGCTGATATTAGCGTTTCTGGAGAGGCCGTTAGCAATGACACTATTAAGAATTTACAAGTTATCTCTAAAGAGGAAGGTCTAGATTTTAATCTACCTCTAAAAAAGGCAATTACAAATTATAAACCCCGTACCTATAAAGGATATAATATGTATCTCTTAGGTAAAAATCCAATGGGTGTAGGATTTCAAAGTATAGACATTCTTTTACCAAATAACATTGTAGAATTATCAGGTCATTTCGATGCATATGTTTCTGATTCAAATGCAGATAGTTCTGGAAGTAGTGGACATTTTAGAGTTCTTTGCCAAACTAAATAATTTAAAAAACATTTTTTTGAATTTTTTTTTTACTAGGATAAATTCCAAAATTTGAAATAAAAGACAAAGATAAAGCGACCAGACTTAAAAAATCTGGTCGCTGTTTTGGTTAGAATTGCAACTCCATTAGATTATCTATTTCTCCAAAATCGAAAATATTTTTAAGCCCTAGCGGTTTTGTCACAATTGATTCAATTGAACTAACTATTGATGATTCATGAATTGGATCAATTAATTTTTTTTCAGATTGCTGAAATTTGTTTTGAAAATCAGTTTGTTTCCCTTCTTTTTTCATGGCCCTTACTTCAGAAGCTACTGCACCTGTAGAGCATTTCGCAATTTTTGCAATTTCTCGAAAAGTCATTCCACTTGAGCGAAGTTTTCTGATAAGATCACTATCACGAGTTTTCAATCTTCCGATTCGTATTCCCTTGGCCTTTGCATTTAATAAACCATTACGTACCCTCTCAGCGATAAGATCACGTTCGAGCTGTGCGACGGCCCCAAGTATGGTGAACACTGCCGATCCAAGAGGTGTATTAGTGTCAATACTTTCAGTTATTGAGACAAATCCTACCTCTGATTTTTTGAACTCTTCCAATGCTCGAAGAAGATGAGTGACACTTCTTGCATAACGACTAAAACTATACACGATCACTTTTGATACAAGGCCATCTTTTACATCTTTCATCATTCTATCAAGTGCAGGACGAGATTGTTTTATACCTGATTGATTTTCATCCTCGTAAATTACATAGTCTGTAATATTGAAACGTGTACAATATTCTCTTAAAGCTCTCACCTGAGCTTCTAGTCCAGTTGATTGATTTCCTGTTGAGACTCTACAATACAAAGCAACTTTTTTATTCATATTCCTCCTTCCTTTTTATTATCGATTTTTATTC
>JACCDN010610160.1_pt1 | contig 19358 bp, 15 predicted proteins | sample 7441691 | NCBI WGS metagenome assembly JACCDN01 (sample SAMN15323439, study PRJNA562643) | freshwater metagenome | isolation source: river surface water | place: USA:Blue River Watershed | collected 2017-08-16 | reverse complement strand
TGGTCGACATGGCCGCCTTCTCGTCACTCATCGACGCGTTAGGCGGCGTTGAAATCGATGTCAAGCAGCGCCTGCCAATCGGTGGCAAGCTCGATGACCTGTCAGACGTAAAGGGCTGGATTGAGGTCGGCAAGCAGCGCCTCGATGGCTATCACGCACTCTGGTATGCCCGATCGAGGCACACCACCAGCGACTACGACCGCATGAAGCGCCAGCACGAGGTCGAGGATGCCGTGCTGCAACAGATGGACCCGGCAAACGTGCTCAGCCGCTTCCAGCAGATTGCTTCGGCCGGTGAAAAGTTGGTCAAGACCAACATTCCTAGTGGAATGCTTTCTCAGTATGTTGACCTGGCGATCAAGGCAAAGTCGCAGGGCATTACCTCGATCACCCTGACCCCACCGTCGGTGGACGTGGTTTGGCCAAACTTCAAAGAAATTCGCCGGCTAATTCAAGACGAATTCAAGCAATCGGCATCGCCAAGCCCTTCAAACTAGGGTCGAGTCGCCCGCTCGGCGATAGACTTTTGACACCAAACTTCAAACCCGAGGAGCCCGAATGAGTGTTGCTGATTACGCTCGCGAGCACGGTTTGAAGCGAGTTGGCGCTAGGCCGCCGTTGTTTGAATATCTCAAAATGGCCTGGCAGCGCCGAGACTTTGCCATCACAATGTCGGTCTTTGCCAATCAGGCCGCAAACTCCAAGAATCGCCTCGGCAAGTGGTGGGTCATTCTGCTGCCGACAATGCAGGGCGCGGTCTACGGTTTAATCTTCGGCGTCATTATTGGCGGCGACCGCCCAACAAACTTCATCCCGTTCTTGTTCACAGGCGTGTTTTTGTTCTCGTTTATTCAGAGTTCGATTTCGACCGGTGCAACCTCGGTAACTAGCAACCTCGGCCTAGTTAGGTCACTCAACTTTCCCCGAATGCTGTTGCCGTTCTCTTCGGTGCTTCGCCAGTTCCTGAATCTCTTGCCGCAGATCGGGTTGTTGCTCGTTGTTCTAATCGGGTTCCAGCAGAACATCACCTTCAACTGGCTATTGATGATTCCGCTATTAGCGCTGATGGCCATCTTTGCTTTTGGTTTGGCGCTGATCTCAGCTCGCCTCACCGTGCACATCGAAGACATCAACAAACTCATTCCGTTCGCCAACCGTGTGATGTTTTACACCAGCGGAATCTTCTTCAGCATGGAGCGCGTGCTCGGGGCTTATCCAACGCTTTTGAAGTTGATGGACTTCAACCCGGTTTACGCCTTCATCAGCACCGCCCGTGGCGCATTGGTTGAGGGCTATTCGATGTCGCTAAACCTTTGGGCCGTTTGTGCCAGCTGGGCATTCGGCGCGCTGCTCGTAGGCGTTTGGTTCTTCTGGAAGGCTGAGGAGCGCTATGGCCGCGAAGACTAAACCGCAGGCAACCGAAACCCGCAAACCGGTGGTTCTTGTCGACAACGTCGACGTGACCTACAAGGTTTTTGCCAGCGGTCGCAAGGCAACTCGTCGCCTCGCCGGCGGCGGCCTGTTTTCGCGCAAGCTAAACCTGCGCGAGGTAAACGCAGTCAAGAAGGTCAGCTTCACGATTTATGAGGGCGACTCGGTCGGCATCATCGGCAGCAACGGGTCGGGCAAGTCATCTTTGATGCGTGCCATCGCGGGCCTCACGCCAATCGCTGGTGGCGGCGTTTATGCCTTCGCCAGACCAACACTGCTTGGTGTTGGCGCAGCCCTGATGCCTGCCCTGTCTGGTGAGAAGAACATCTTGCTCGGTGGCCTTGCCCTCGGTTTCACTCGCAAGCAGATCAACGCGGCGGTAACCGAAATCATCAAGTTCGCTGGCCTCGAAGAGTTCATCGACCTGCCAATGCGCACCTATTCTTCGGGCATGGCCGCACGTCTTCGTTTTGCTATTGCCGCATCTCGCGACCACGACATTTTGATCATCGATGAGGCCCTGGCCGTTGGCGACCAAGAGTTCCGCAACCGATCAGAGGCACGCATGCGTGAAATGCGTGCCAACGCCGGAACCGTGTTTTTGGTCAGCCACAGCATGAAGTCGATTCTCGATACCTGCACCCGAGTCATCTGGATCGAAAAGGGTGTTTTGAAAATGGATGGCGACCCAAAGACCGTGGTCGACGCCTACAACTTGCACACCGGTTCTGACACGATCGATTAGTCATGGCTGCAGAGAACAACGCACTTCCAGCCGTCAGCGTAATCATGCCGGTGCTCAACGAAGAGGGGCACCTGGCCGACGCTGCGGCAAGCATCTTGGCTCAGGAATACCCAGGCACAATCGAGTTGATTTTGGCCCTCGGACCATCAAAAGACGAGACCGATCGAATTGCTGCTGAGTTGGCTGAAGCCGACCCGCGCGTGGTGTTGATGCCCAACCCGAAGGGCCTAACCACGGTTGGCATGAATGCCGCCATCAAGATCGCTAAGCACGACTACATCATTCGTGTCGATGCCCACAGCGAACCGGCCCAGGGCTACATCAAAGATGGCATTACCGAACTGATCAAGGTCGGCGCCGACCTCGTTGGTGGAATCATGGATGCCAAGGGGCGAAGCGCTTTTCAGCGCGCCGTGGCCTGGGCTTACACCAGCAAATTTGGCATTGGTGGAGCCCGCTATCACGTTGGTGGCGAGGCAGGCGAGGCCGAGAGCGCCTATCTTGGAATTTTCAAAAAGTCGGCCCTTGAGCGGGTTGGCGGTTACGACGAGGCAATCATCCGAGGCGAGGATTGGGACCTAGCCCAACGCATCAAGCAAACCGGTGGCCTGGTTTGGTTTTCGCCCGAGCTAAAGGTCACCTACTGGCCACGTGGCCGCTGGGGCAAACTGGCAAAGCAGTTTTATTCGACCGGAGTTTGGCGCGGCGACCTAACCAGACGCGACCTAAAGCGCGCTTCGAAGCGATATTTCGCGCCGCCCGTTTTGGTGCTCGTTTTGGTGCTCAGTTGGATCGACCTGCTAGACGCAAACCCGGTTGCCATAGTTCCAACCGCCGCTTACCTGCTCGGCGTTGCCTACCTTGCCATCACGGCTAGCGGTCTGCGGCTCAAAGATCGCGTTGCCTTGCTGGTCGTCCTGCCAACCATGCACCTGTCATGGGGTTGGGGTTTCATCCGCGGTTATTTGGTGGGCGCTGGCATGACCATCGACCGCAGCCGCATGAATAAGGAGCAGGTCAAGTGAGCAAAATCAGCAGGCTGATCAAGACTTATTCGCCAACTCGAATCGCCGGTGCACTGCGAAGGCGTGGTGGTCAGTATTTGCGCAAGTGGCAATATCGCCCGCAGGCGACCAAGTCACTCAAGAACCAGGTTTTCTTTGAGTCTTTTCAGGGTAAGGTAATCGGCGATAACCCATACGACATCTTCGTTGAGTTGAAGCGAGTTCGGCCCGACCTCAAGTTTGTTTGGACAACTGGACCAGGCACCAAGGCCCCAGAGGGTGCAAGCGGTGTGCGGTTTGGCAGTCGCGATTGGCTAGATGCGCTGGCGACATCAAAGTATCTGGTCAACAACACCAATTGGCCTTGGTATTTTCGCAAGGTTCCTGGTCAGGTCTATTTGCAGACCTGGCACGGCACACCCCTGAAGCGCCTCGGCCGCGAGATTCCAAACAATAACCTGACCAAGAGTTATCTCGACACTATGGATCGTGAAGCGCTGGCTTGGGACTATTTGATTTCACCCAACGGTTTTTGCACCAAGGTTTTCCCGGGTGCGTTTGGCTACCAAGGCAAGATCATCGAGACCGGTTACCCGCGCAACGACCGCCTAACCACCTCGACCGCAGCCGACCGCCAGCGCATTCGCGAGGGCATCGGCATTGCCGACCCAAGCACCATCGTGGTCATGTATGCGCCGACCTGGCGCGATTACAAGCGCAGCGCCACCGGCAACTGGGAGTCGGTGACCTTCATGGATGAAAACATTGAGCTGCCGACCGGCTATCAGATGATTTATCGAGGTCACACCAATACCCACGCGGCCCACAAGGCCGAGGTTGCCGGCCGAGCCATCGACGTGACCAAGTACCCAGATGTGACCGAGCTTTACTTGGCTGCCGATGTCTTGATCACCGACTTTTCTTCGGTCATGTTCGACTACACCGTGACCGGAAAGCCGATCATGTTTTTGGCTCCAGACCTTGAGCGCTATCGCGAAGAGCGAGGCTTCTATTTTGACTTCGAAGCCGAAGCGCCCGGGCCAATTTTGGCCACCGACAAAGAGGTTCTAGTCGCACTTAGCCACATCGAGCAGATTTCGACCGAGTATCACGCTCGCTATCGTGCTTGGCAGAAAAAATTCAACGCACTCGAAGACGGTTACGCGGCTAAGCGGGTTGTCGAAATCGTTTTCAAATAGAGGTTCAAATTGAAAAATTCACTGATCAAGTTCGCGCGTAAAATGCTTGCCGCCGGGGTTATCCCGGGCGTTCACTACGCCGTCTTGCGCCTGATCTGGTGGATTAGCTTCAAAACCAAGGCCTACGACGCCAGCCAGCCAAGGGTCACCATCGTCATGCCGGTTTACAACGTCGAAAAGTACTTGTCCGACTGTATTCGCTCGGCAAGGGCGCAACGCCACGGCAACTTTGAAATCATTGCGGTCAACGACGGCTCAACCGATTCTTCGGCACAAATCCTAGAGAAATTTGCCGCCAGCACACCCGAGCTCTTCATCGTGACCCAAGACAACCAGGGGCTTGGCGCGGCTCGAAATGCCGGCCTGGACGCAATCGAAAACACTGAGTTCGTGATGTTCCTAGACTCTGATGACCTGCTGCCGATGGGGGCTATCGAGCGATTCGTGGCTCAGGCTCAAAAGACTGCGGCAGATCTTGTGGCCGGCAAGACCGTGTGTTTCTATGGCTCTCGATATTTCGACCGCACCTCGACAGCGGCGCTCTACAAGAGCGACCGCGAGCAGGTTTCGGTCAATGACGTTCCCGAAATTCTTGGCGATGCCACCAGCTGGAACAAGCTCTACCGGTATGAGTTCTGGCAGAACACCAAACTGCGTTATCCGGTGGGTGTCAGCTATGAGGACATGACTCTCGTGGTGACCGCCTACTTGGCCGCGGGCAAGTTTGACCTGTTGGCCGAGCCGGCCTATTTCTGGCGCGTTCGAGCCGAGGGGGAGTCGCTGTCAAAGCGCACTGCGGAACTCAAGAGTCTTCAGGATCGACTGCTTTCGATCGAGCAAATCAACCGTATTCTGCTTCGAGCAATCGACAAGGGTTTGATTGGTTCTGCCGTGCGCGATACCTGGCTGACCAGAATCATTTCGCTAGACCTACAGCTTTTCGCACCGGCGATCGAACAGGCCGATCAGGCCTTCTTCGAAGAGTTCAAGGGTCGTGCCTCAGCGGTCTTGGCCGAGGCGGATGCTTCGGTCTGGGCGGCCTCGACCGGTGAATACCGTGCTGTGGTTTGGGCCTCAATTCACGGCTCGCGCAGCCAGGCCATCAAGGTGCTTCAGGGGATTTAGAAGAATCTGTCGAGGCCTGTTAATTAGGCTTTCTGCGGCGGTTCACAGGGGTTTTTCAGGGTCGCGAGCTTAGGCTTGAAGAGCTTCCGGGAGGCTAAATCATGAGAAAAATCCTCGCACTTTCATCAATCACAATCGCAACGCTGCTACTCAGCAGTTGCAGTTTGCTCTACCCAAACTGGGATTCGGGCCTTACTCCGAGCGACCCAGAGCCAAGCCCTACCGAGATTGTCGAAACTCCAACCTCGGTGCCTTCAGAATCGGCAACTCCGAGCGCTACGCCGACCGTCAACAAAAAGGCGGCCAGCGTGGTTATCACCGACGCCGGAGTCGATTCCTCGGCCGGCGTTATCTATGCGGTTGGCGAAGTCAGCAACCTTGCCGAAAACGATGGCATTTGCACGATCACCTTCACCGGCGCCGGTGTTACTAAAACAGCCACAGCCAAAGCCGAAGCCAACGTAAACCGAACCGAGTGCTACCCACTCCAGATTTCACTAAAGGGCTTGCCCAAGGGTGCCGCAATCGTGACCGTTAGCTATGAGTCGCGCTCGAGCATTGGCCAATCCAAGGCCGTGGGTGTAGTCGTTCCTTGATTTATCGCAGACCATCACGACTGATTGGGCTTGCACTTGCAATGGTGTTGGCCTTTATTGGCGTGGTCGCTCTGCAATCGCCGCCGGCATCCCAGGCAGCCGATGTAAAACGTTTTGACCCCGGGCTCATCATCAGTGACAGCGTGTTCTTCGACTTTGGCACCATGACTGTTGCCGAGATTCAGCGCTTTCTAGAGAGCAAAGTGCCGGTCTGCGACGACAACGACGGCGGGCCAAAGTGCCTTCGAAACTATGTTTCTGACACCGTCGACAAAGTCGGCGAAGACGGTCGCTGCAAGCCATTCGTTGGCAAAACCCAGCAGACCGCTGCTCAAATCATTTACGAGGTGTCACGCGCCTGTGGCATTAACCCTCGAGTGCTTTTGGTCAAGCTTCAAAAAGAGCAAGGTTTGGTTCAATCAAAAGACCCATCGGCCTACATGTACCGAGCGGCCATGGGCTACGGCTGCCCCGACTCAGACCCGGCAATTTGCGGCAAGGTCTATGTTGGCCTGTTCAACCAGCTCTATCACGCGGCCGGTCAACTGAACTGGTATGACGACCCGCGCAGCTCGTTCGTGCAGAACAAAAAGTTGCCGTTGGGCAAGGTGTCTAAGGTGCTGCTCAACCCAAATTCGAGCTGTGGCACCAAAGAGGTAACCATCAAGAGCAACGCCACCAGGGCGCTCTATTTCTATACGCCATACACGCCAAACGCGGCGGCCCTTAAGAACCTCTACGGCTCTGGCGACAGCTGCAGCGCCTATGGCAACAGAAACTTCTGGCGCTTCTTCACCGACTGGTTCGGCGACCCGGTCGGTGGTGGCTTCTTGCTAAAGAGCGCAACCAGTGGCACCTATCTGATTGTTGACAACAACAAATACCTAATCAGCGACCCAGAGACCGTCAAGGCGCTCAGTCCGCTTGGTCCGCTCGGCACTATCTCGGCCGAATACCTCAGCACCTTCAACGATGCCGGTCCAATGACTCGCGTCGTCAAAGCAATCACCGGTCAGCTGTACTACGTCGACGCCGGTAAGAAGTACACCTTCTCAAGTTGCGACCAAGTTGCCAGCTTTGGTCTCGACTGCACCAAGGCAATCGTGCTCACCGCTTCGCAGCTAGCCGCTTTGCCGGCTGGCGGGCCAGTAACCGCGTATGTTGCCGGCGATAATGGCGACACCTACATCGTTCAAAATGGCTTGAAGCGTCAGATTCTCGACCAGGAGTCACTGGCTGCTGCGGGCATCGCGGTTCCGGCGCTTTCGAACCTGAAAATTAGCGGACTGGGTCACCTTGGTTGGGGCAAGCCAATAATTCGCAACGGTGCCATGTTCACCAATGTCACCAATGGCAACCTCGGGCTCTACGCAAACGACAGCTACTCCGAGGTCAGCAAGGTCACCGCTGCCGAACTAGATTTTGCCAAGTGGTTCATCCCATCGGTCGGAAAAATGACCACCCCGGGCTTGTCTCAGGTAGCCAGTATTTCGGTGCTGCAAACCATCGTGTCGAGTTCAAACTCGACTCACTACCTAATCGCAGCCGATGGCAAGCGCAAGCTTGAAAACGGAACCGACCTAGTAAAAAACGCCCAAGTTGTTGCCGACCCGATCCTGAATCTGATTCCAAATTCAACCGCGTCGACGCTCAAGACTCCGTTCTTCGCCAAGTCTTCAACCGAGAACCCGATTTATCTGCTGCGCAACCTGCAGAAACGTGCCGTTTTGACCGGAGCCGACCGAGCCAAGTTTGCTCCAGCAATGAGTGATCCTTCGATTCAGGTGCTGTCACCTTCGGCGATGGCCATGATTGCCACCGGCCAGCCAGCGTTTGCGCCGGGAACCTACTTGAAGGCCAGCGACTCGTCGGCGAACTACCTCATCGATGGTTACGACCGAGCCCTAATTGTGCCAAGTGCCGAGAAGGCCGCTCAGCTGGGGCTCCTAGCCAAGCCGCGAGTGGTTAAGCCGGCCGACTTCAAGGGCTACAGCAAAAAGTTAGCCGTCGAGACCAGCAAGATTTTGTGCCAAGACCAGCTGTTCATGGCGGTTGGCGGCAAGCTCAGCGGCATCAGTGTTGCCGATGCCGCGCACTACCCGGGCGTCGTGCTCAGCCTCGATGCGCTCACCTGTGCCACGTTAAAAAAGAACCTGGCCGCCGATGATCGCCTAAACCAAATCGGCCGTTTCATTCGCACCCCAGACCGCCAACTCTGGCTGGTTCAACGTGGCAAGAAGCGCTTGATTGCCAATGCCGCTGCTTATCAGCTGCTAGTCGGCGACCGAGTGCCCCTAGTAGCTGTTGATGCCTACTTCGGCTCATTGATTCCGGTCGGCGCTAAGGCGCCGGCCACCCTGGTCGAGGCCACACCAACCCCGGCGGCCTCGCCATCCGTTTCACCGAGCGCCAGCCCGTCGGCCAGCGCTACGCCTAAGCCGAGCATCTCGGCATCGCCAACGGCGTCGGCCACTCCAAAGCCGACCGCTACGGCTACTCCAAAGCCAAGCGTCAGCGCAACTCCGACTCCAACGGCATCTCCCAAGCCAAACGTTAGCCCGAGCCCCACCCCAACCGTCAAGCCAACCACCTACACCGTGGTTTCGGGAGACACCCTGACCCGCATCGCTAATAGGTTTGGCGTGACCCTAAGTGCGCTCATGACAGCCAACAAACTCACCGACGCAAACAACATTCGCATCGGGCAAGTGCTGCAGATTCCATAGACTTGACCCATGTCTAAACAGGTTGTCATTCTCGCCGCCGGCATGGGCACGCGCCTAGCCCGCCCGCTGCCAAAGCCACTCACCGAGTTGCGCGATGGTCGTTCGATCATGAAGCAGCAAATTGACAACCTGAAGTTTGCCTTCGCGGAAACCTATCGAGTGATGATTGTGGTTGGCTTCAAGCTCGAGGCCATCATCGAGCGCTTTCCAGAGGCGACCTTCGTTTATAACGAGCTATACGACCAGACCAACACCTCCAAGAGTCTTTTGAAGGCCCTGCGCGCATCAGGCGACGGTGGTGTTCTTTGGATGAATGGCGATGTGGTTTTTGACCCAAACGTTTTGGTCAGAGTTACACCACTGATGGATGCAGGCCAGTCTTTTGTGGTGGTCAACACTTCTAAGGTGAGCGACGAAGAGGTCAAGTACACCCTCGACGCTGACGGGTTCATCGACCAGCTTTCAAAGCAGGTCAACCCGGCACTTGGCGAGGCAGTGGGAATCAACTATGTTTCGGCAGGCGACAAAGCGGCGTTGATTGCTCGCCTCGATGAAGTGGGCGATCAGGATTACTTTGAGCGCGGAATTGAATTTGGTATCGAGCGGGACGGCTTAAAGTTCAAGGCCGTAGACATCAGCGATCTTTACGCTGTAGAAGTCGACTTCGCAGAGGACCTCGAGCGAGCAAACGAGCTCTTTTAGGCGACCGACCGCGAGGCTCTAAGTACTCTTCGGGTTCGTTCACCTTCACGGCAAATACCACCAGCAGCACCCAGCCAATTTCGATTAGCATGCGGCTTTCGGTGAGGCTCCAAACCAAGATCCCCACAAACAACAAAATTGGCCACAGATAGAGCGCGCTGGTGTGACGTACCGCGAGCCTCCAAAGTTTGATGAAGGTCAAAAGAATCAGCAGCACAAACAGTGCAAGGCCAACAAAACCCAGCTGCATGGTCACATCGAGGTAGGCGTTGTGGGCCTGGTAATAGGGCACTTTCTTGATTACGACGAGGCCTTCGAACGGTTCGACTCCAGGCACCCAGTGGCTGATCCAGCCCCAGCCAAAGATTGGCTTTTGTTCAACCAATCCGAGAACCAATTTCCAGATTCCGCTGCGACCGGTCATGTCGGGGCTCTTGCCAAAAAACTCAAAAACCTGTGCCCTAAATGCCAAGACCAAGGCGGCGATGGTGCCGGCAACGGCCCAAGCCACCCGATAGTAGCGGTGGCGGGTGTCGCGGTCTTTGCCCTCGGCGGCAATCGAAACGAGCGCGGCAGCGGCCACTGCAACCAGAGCAAAACCGATGCCGGCCGACTTGGCCATGACCACGGCAATGAGTGCAAGGGCAGCACTTATGGCACTTAGCGGGCGATTGGTGGCGATGATGGCGTATTCAACTGCAAACACCACGAGGCCGATCATTGCAGCGAAGGCGAGAAGGTTTGAGTTGCCGCCAATGCCCTGAATTCGCTCGCCGTCAAAGAGGTGCCCGCCGGTCCAATAGAAGGCGGCCGCGGGTGGTTTGTCGCCCTCATAGTTTTTGAAAATCGGGGCAATCGGTCCGCGCACAATTGCGGCAGCAATGAACTCAAAAATGAACGAGCTAATCAAAATGAAACGCACAACGTTGGCGAAGACCCTGAGCAGGTGGCGCCAGCTAAACCGGCTCACTAAAAACAGCGCAAATAATGTGGTCAAAACCTGCGACAGAGTTGCCAGAAGTGTGAAGCCCGGGTAGGCCGACCATATTGTGCTGACCAACATGTATGCCAGCAGTGCGGCCAGTGGCCATGGCACATTCTTGATAGTGCCAACCGGGTCGCCCTTGAAGAACAAGGTGAAACTGCCGATTGCGATGGTGGCTAGCACCACGCCCCAGCCATACCAGCCAACCGAATAGCGAACTGCGTCGCCGGCCAGAAGTGTGAAGATCGCAAGGTAGGCCAGCCAGGTTTTTGATCGGTAACCCTTTTCACGCGTGTTGTAAATCACGCGGATCGGCTGGGTCAATGCGTTCATCTTGGCTTCCTGTTTGGCAAGTTCCTCAAGTCTATTTTGGTTGGCGCTGGTTAGGCTTAGTTCGTCGAATTGCTAGGGGCAAACAGTGCTGATCAAAATCACCAACACCGCGCGTGACTACGCGTGGGGCTCGCGCACCCTGATCAGCGACTATTTCGGCACGCAGCCAACCGGCCAGCCGATGGCCGAAATCTGGTTTGGCACCCATTCAGGTTCAGTGGCACACGTTGCCGATACCGGCCAATCACTGCCCGAGGCAATCGGCCACCAGCTTTCTTTTTTGCTCAAGATTCTCGCCGCCGACAGCCCGCTTTCGATTCAGGCGCATCCGAATGCTGCGCAGGCTAGGGCCGGCTTTGCTCGAGAAAATTCGGCCGGCATCGGGCTTACGGCAAGCAACCGAAACTACAAAGACGATCAGCACAAGCCCGAGATGATTGTGGCCCTGACCGAGTTCGAGGCGCTTTGCGGGTTCAAGCCGCAGCAACAAATCGCCTACCTGCTCGAAGACCTTGCCCAGCATCCGAGCGTCAGCGATGGCATGCATCAAATTGCTGCCGGCTGGTTGGCCATCTTGAACCAGCCAGATGGCTTGAAGAAGCTTTTCGCCGACATTTTGTCTCGCCGGGGAAACCTTGACGGTGTAACCGCCGAGCTCACCAACCTTGCCGAATTTGAGGGCCAGTTTTCCTTGGCCGAGCGCCTGAACCTGCTTTACCCGGGCGACCCCGGCGTGGTCGTGGCCCTGCTGATGAACCACGTCTACCTTGAGCCTGGCGAGGCCTTATTCTTGCCGGCTGGCAACATCCACGCTTATTTGTCGGGCCTTGGTGTCGAAATCATGGCGGCCTCAGACAACGTTTTGCGCGGCGGTTTGACCCCAAAACACATTGATGTTGCCGAGCTTGAGAGTGTTCTTGATTTCAGCTTTGGTGCTGTGCCAAAGGTTGAGACCCGCGAACTGGTGACCGGTCTAATCGAATACCCGGCGGCCGTTGACGAGTTCATTACCTATCGCGCCGAGGTTTCTGGGGCCAACCTGCTTGCCGATCTGAACCTACCCGGCGAGAGCATTTTCTTGTGCACCGCTGGCGAAGTTGCGATTAGTACCAGCCTCGATGAGCGACTGGTTCTGCGCAGGGGAGAAGCGGCCTATCTTTCGGGCGACGCCAATAAGTTCAGCCTCGCCGGTTCGGGAACCTGTTTTATGGCGACGAGCCCAAAGGCCTGAGTCGCTTTCTAGCCGAAACTAGGCGAGTTTTGCCTGCCAGGCTGACTGGATGATCGAGTGCAGACCATTCTTAGCGGTCCAACCGAACTCGCTTTCAATTCTGCTCACGTTGGCACAGAGTGCCGGTGGGTCGCCGGCGCGACGTCCCTGAATTTCAATCTCAAAGTCGATGCCAGAAACCTTCTTGATCTCGGCTAGAACCTCGAAAACGCTTGAACCCTGGCCGGTGCCAACGTTGAAGGTGTCAAACTTGCGGTCCTCGCGCTCGAGGTAGTCGAGAGCACTCAGGTGCGCCTCGGCCAGGTCGAGCACGTGCACATAATCGCGCACGCAGCTGCCGTCAGCGGTCGGGTAGTCATCACCAAAAACGATGGGTGCCTTGCCTGCGTCTAGAGCTGCAAAAACGATTGGAACCAGGTTCATGATTGCGGTGTCGGCCAGGTCATTCCAGCCTGCTCCGGCAACGTTGAAATAACGAAGGTTTGCTCCGCGCAAACCCCAAGCCTTGGCGGCATTGGCCACCATCCATTCGCCAATCAACTTAGTCTGGCCGTATGGGTTAATTGGTGCGCAAACCACATCTTCGGTGACCGAATCGACATCGGGCATGCCATAGGTTGCGGCACTCGATGAAAATACGAATCTGGTCACACCGGTCTCGCGCATGGCCTCGAGAAGGTGGGTCATGCCGCCGATGTTTTGATCAAAATAGTGCTCGGGTTGCTGCACCGAAACGCCAACTTGTTTCTTGGCTGCAAAGTGAATCACCGATGAAACTTTGTGGGTTTTGATGGTCTCAATCAGGCGAGCAACCGCATCTGGGGCGGCAAGGTCTAGGTTTACCAGCGGGGCATTGCCGAGGCGAGCCGCCAGGCCGGTGTCGAGGTCGTCAACGACCACCACAGCCTGGTTTCGCTCTTGTAACAATCGCACAACGTGCGAACCAATGTAGCCTGCGCCACCGGTGACCAAAATGCTCATAAACACAAGGATAGTCGGCATTTCAAGGCTCAACCGAGGGGTTAGGGTTGGCTCATCTCAACTTGACATTGAGTGAGTTACAACGGTGTAATTACAACCACGGAAGTATTTCGCAAGGTTTCACAATGACGGTGGAACCTGGGGTAAGGAAAAAGACATGGATAGTCGTAATCGCGTACCAGAAAACTGGTTTGTCGATCCACTTCGACTTGGCGTCGCGGGGGCGTACTCAAACGGTGACACTGACCCACTAGCTTGGCAGGCCGATGCGCTTTGTGCGCAGACCGACCCAGAGGCGTTCTTTCCTGAAAAGGGCGGCTCAACTCGCGATGCTAAGCGCATCTGTTCTGGTTGTGACGTGAAGGCTCAGTGTCTTGACTATGCACTTGCGAATGATGAGCGTTTTGGCATCTGGGGTGGCTTGTCTGAGCGCGAGCGCCGCAAGCTAAAGAAGCGCGCCTAACCAACGGCCTAGGCCGAACCAATGAAAACCTTCGTTACCGCAGTCGTGGTTGCGCATGACGCGGCCGATTACCTTGCGGTAACCCTGCAGGCGCTCGATGCCCAAACTGTCAAAGCCGACCAGGTTTTAGTCATCGAAGCAACCGGCAGTCTTGCTGACTCTCTAAAAAACGCCCGCGCTCAAGCCGATCCGCAGGCCAACTGGCTTTGGCTGCTGCACGACGACAGCGCACCACGGGTAGATGCACTCGACAACCTGCTCAAGGCGGTAGAACTTTCACCTTCGGTTTCGATTGCCGGGCCAAAGCAAGTCGACTGGAACGACCCACGGGTGATATTGCAGCAGGGTCTCACCCTGACCCCGCTCGGCGACCTTTTCTCGCTTGTCAGTGGCGAACTTGACCAAAGTCAACACGACCTAACCGAGGATGTTCTTGCCGTGGGCACCGCCGGAGCCCTAATCAAGGTCGAGCTATTCGACTCGCTTGGTGGTCTAGACCCAGCGGCTCCACCGCTTGCCGCAGATTTCGACTTTTCGATTCGAGCCAGAATGTCCGGTCATCGCGTAATCGTGGTGCCAACTGCAAAGGTGGCTCACGCCGGGCTTTCACTTGCTGGCAAGCGCCCGCGCAGGTGGCTTGGAACCAGCCCAAGGGCCGCACTCAGACGAGCATCAATCCATCTGCGCCTCGCCTACGAGCCGCTGCCGGTTGCCCTCGCGTTCTGGTTCTTTCTGCCAATAATCGGGCTCAGTCGAGCGATTTGGCGAATCGCCAGCAAGCGCCCAGACAAACTCTGGTCAGAAATCTCGGCTTCGGTTTGGGGTTATTTCACAATCTTCAAACGCCTCACCAGTCGACGTCGAATTGCCAAGGGCAGCATCGTAAAGTTCAAGTCGCTGCGAGGTCTTCGGGCAAATTGGCAACAGGTTCGGGCCAGCAAGCGTTCGCGCTTCGAGCAAGAGCAAATTGCTCACAACCTCGAGGCTTTCAACCGCGGCGAGTTGGCCGAGACCTCGACCGGCAAGAGTTTTGTTGCCGGCGGCGGGCTTTGGTTCGTCATTTCATTGATCGCCCTTAACTTTGCGTTTTGGCCCAAGGGTTTAGCCGTCACCGGCGGTGGCTTGCGTCCGTTGAGCGAGGCTTGGTTCGACATCTTCGCGCGCGCAGGCGCTAGCTACCAGCCAATTGGCCTCGGATTATTCGCTCCAAGCGACCCGTTTGTTTGGGTGCTCACCGCAATCAGTGCTCCTACCTTCTGGGCGCCGTCGCTCTCGATTGGGCTGCTGCTTCTGCTCGGCAAGGTAGTGGCCTTTGTTGGTGCCTGGCGCCTGATGTCGCTGCTGGCCGAATCTGCTCTGGTTCGCAACCTAGCCGCTTTGGCATTCGCGCTTTGGCCAGCGATTGCGGTCGTCAACCTCGAGGGTCGACTGCCAGCAATCATCACGGCGGCCGCACTTCCTTGGGCCCTGTTTGCTTTGGCCCGTGCCGCAGGTCTTGGCAAGGTTGCTGTCGCAAGTGCCGCTCTGCAAACTTGGGTTTGGGTTGCGGTCGCGGGTCTTTTGGTTGCCGCGGTTGGTGCCAGCTCGCCAAGTCTGATTCCGATCTTGTTGGTTTTGATAGCCATCGCAATCGCGCTGCGCATCCGCCGCTTCGGTTACCTAATCTGGGTGCCACTGCCGCTGGCCGCCATCATGGCCCCATCGGTTTTGCACTACTTAATCGACCTTCAGCCGCTGGCCACGCTCGCAGATCCCGGCCTGCCGCAGGCCACCGAAAAGCTGCAGTTTTGGCAGGCGCTACTAGGTGGTCCAACCTTTGGCGTCAGCCTTCCATTCGTTGGTCAAATCTCGCAGTGGGTTGTGATTCCGCTGTTGGCGCTGGCGCTGCTCGCTCTGCTCACCAAGCGCAGCATCCTCGCTTCGGCGATCTGGCTGATTACCTTAGTTTCGTTGGCCAGTTCGCTTGTGGTTACCTCCATCGAGTTTCCGGCAATCGGCGTAGGCTCGGCGACCGGTTCGCTCGACTACGTCAACGGCGCCGCCGCACCTCACCTGATTTTGGCTGGGCTCTGTTTTGCCGCCCTGCTCGCGATTGCACTGGGTGAGGTCAAAGTCAGGTCGGCTCGAGTGGTGCTTTCATCCGTGTTGGTTGCCCTCTCGATCGCCCCAACGGCCGCGTTGGCTGCGACTAGCACCCCAAACTTCAAATACACGGATGCCCGCGTTGTGCCATCGATTGTTGCCGCCGAAAGCGCACTTGGCAGTCAACTAAAAATGTTGGTCATCAACCCTGAAGCCGAAGGTGATTCTGGTGTTCGATTCGGTGCCGAAATCGTTGGCGGCGACGGCATTCAACTTCAGGATGTCAGCCTGGGCTATCGATTCGCACTCAAGAACCTTCAGGTGCCGACCGACTCGAGTGACCAAACCGCGCTTGCCAAAGCCCAGCGCTACTCGACAACCGCCAAGCTGGTCGCCGATCTGGCCTCAGCCAACGGAACCGACTTGGCTCAGGCGCTTCAAGACGCGGGGCTTGGCTATGTTTTGGTGCCAGACCACAGTTCCAGCGTCAATCACGACCTTGGCATCGCCCTCGATTCGGTAAAAGAACTGGAACCGGTTGGCGTAACCGACTTTGGCAAACTCTGGCGAGTCAAAGAGCCGAATCCCGAACTGACGAAACCGGCAACCGACGAACCATCGGTTTGGTCGATCACCAAGGGTGTTCAGCTGGCCGTTTTGCTTGCCTTCATCTTGCTTGCTCTGCCAACCGGTTCTGGCCGCACACCCAAATCATCCGACAGTTCGATTTTTGTTGAGGCGGGTGAAGACGCCGATGCTTAGGCGATTAGTCTCACTGATTTCTGTTCTGGCCTTGGGTGCTGGGCTGGCCTTCCTGGTGCCTAATTTCGAGATCACCGCAGCCCAAATTCCGCAGGCACGCGAGCTCGAGGTAAAGGCTCGCGATTTGCAGCTGGTTTGCCCTGGCGGGGTTTACCAAAGTGGTGGCTCAAGCGGCACCAAGCTCGGCAGCTTTGTAGCTTTGGGCACCGGCACAGTTTCGAGTCGATTCGCAAACCCGAATCCCGCCAGCGTTTTGTTGCAGCGAGAGGGCTCGGTATTCACCGTTGCCGACCCCGAGGGCTTGGCCGAACAGGGCTCGATGTTGCTCAACGCAAATCAGATTCAGTTGGTTGGCGGCTCTGCACTCGCTGGCCTAACCGGAGCAGCATGTCAGCGCCCGTCTAGTGAGCAGTGGCTGATTGGTGGCGACACCGATACCGGTCGTGAATCGCTATTGATTTTGAAGAACCCGACGGCGGTAGATGCAACCGTTGACCTAGAGATTTTTGGCCAGGGTGGGCGAGTGTCGGCACCGGGGCTAACCGGCATCGCCGTGGTGGCCGGAAAGACCGTCGTGCTGCCGCTTTCTAGCTATGCACCCAAGACCAAAACCTTGGTCACTCACGTAAGTGCCAGCGGTGGATCGATCGCATCTTGGATTCAGCAGAAAACCGTCAAAGGTCTTGCAGCTTCTGGTGTCGACTATGTCTCACCAAGCATTGAAGGTTCGAAACGCCTGGTAATTCCAGGTGTATTCCTTCGCGGCACCAAAGATGCCACAGCTCTTGCCGCGGCCAACGAAGACTTTGCCGATTTAGCACCGGTGCTGCGGGTTTTCGTGCCCGGTGACAAACCGGCAACGGTGACTGCTCAAATCCTGGGCACGAGTGCAACTACCTTTGGAACCGTGATTCGCCAGAGTGTGAACGCCGGCCAGGTTGCCGACTTGGCAATCACCGGTCTTGCCGATGGTGACTACATCGCGGTGATTGATTCGTCGGTTTCGGTTCAGGCATCGCTTCGTTTGTCGCGCACCAACAAGGCCAAAAAGCCGATTAGCGACTTCACCTGGCTGCAAGCCGTGCCGGCCTTCAAAACGCCGCAGGCAATCAGCATTCCGCCGGTTGGTATTTCAAAGCTCAGCATTTTCAATTCGAAAACATCTCGGGTGCAAACCATCGAGGTTGGCCCAGGCAGCAACTACTTCTTTGCCAAGAGTGATGTGGCGCTTTACGCAAACCTGATCGTCGATATCGACGGAGCAGTGGCGAGCATCCCGGTTCTAGATTCTAAAAATTCGGGCGGAACCGTGCAGGTTCGCGTTCGCTGATTTTGAATCAGCAGGTCAAGCCGTAAGCGCCGAGACTAGTCGCCATCGACGCCGGGAATCAGCTGCCAGGGCTCTTTGCCAATCAGGCTGGCCGCCGCTGTGAAAACGTATTCTTCGATGTGCATGCGCTCGTGCAGGGGATCGGTGCGACGGTGATGACCGAGGCGCTCAATGGGCAGGCGATAAATCACAACGGTCATGCTTTCTGGTCTGGTTGACCAGCGGCGAACCGATTCGGCGCCATCGGGCAAGGCCGGTGCGTCGAGAATTCGCCAGTTCAATTGGCCCAATTCATCTGGCCAGGCATCGCGCAAAAATTCGCATGAGCTTTTTACTATTTGCTCGAAACCGGCGAGCCTTGAATCGCCAAAGCGAAACAGGTTACTAAGCAGCGGGCGACGAATGCCACGGCCGTGGCGGTCGCGTGATGCGCCTCTCGATGCCGGTCTTTCGCTCATTGCTCAAGTCTATTTACTCGCTTGTTGGTAAACTTGGGGTTCGCTGTTTGAAAGGGCTTCAATGACTATCGACTGGAACGCAATCGTCAAGACTTATGACGTGCGTGGCCTCGTTGGCACCGCCCTAACCCCGGCCGTCGTCGAAGCTTTGGCCGCCGGATTTGTCGACGAACTAAACGCTGCCGGACAAGAAGTAGTGGTTGGTCACGACATGCGCGACTCTTCACCAGAGTTCGCCGACGCGTTCGCTGCTGGTGCCCAGGCCCGCGGAGCCAACGTGGTTTCGATTGGCCTATGCTCAACCGACGAGTCGTACTTTGCCTCGGGCGTACTAGATGCACCGGCTGCCATGTTCACGGCCAGCCACAACCCAGCCAGCTACAACGGCATCAAGTTTTCGCGCGCAGGCGCTCGCGGCATCAGCCTCGACACCGGCTTGGCTGCGATTCGCGATCGTGCGATTGCCTACCTAGAAAACGGCATCGACGAAGTCGAGGCGCCGGGCACCTTCCGTGAGATGCACATCCTGGTTCAATACGCCAGTTATCTTCGTGAGTTGGTTTCACTGGCCAGCATTCGCCCGCTCAAGGTTGTTGTCGACGCCGGCAACGGCATGGGCGGCCTAACCGTGCCAGCGGTTCTGGGCACCGCAAGCGACTTAGAGCGTCTGCCGCTTGAAATCATTCCGATGTACTTCGAACTCGACGGAACCTTTCCTAACCACGAGGCAAACCCGCTCGACCCAAAGAACCTGGTCGACCTACAAAAGGCCGTCGTTGAACACGGTGCAGACATCGGCTTGGCCTTTGACGGAGACGCTGACCGCTGCTTCGTGGTTGACGAAAAGGGCGATGCGGTCACTCCATCCGCCGTGGCTGCGATCGTTGCCCGCCGCGAGATCGCTCGCGAACGCCGCGACAACCCTGGCGCACCGGTCACCGTTTTGCACAACCTGCTTACCTCAAAGGTGGTCGAAGAGGTCATCCTGGCCGACGGCGCCAAGCCGGTTAAAACCAAGGTCGGCCACTCGCTGATCAAAGACCAGATGGCTGCCACGAACGCAATTTTCGGTGGCGAACACTCTGCTCACTACTACTTCAGAGATTTTTGGGGTGCCGACAACGGAATGTTGGCGGCCATGCACGTGTTGGCAGAGTTTGGAGCTCAGAGCGCACCGCTTTCTGAGTTTGCAAAGAAATACAACC
>JACCDN011012485.1_pt1 | contig 19362 bp, 13 predicted proteins | sample 7441691 | NCBI WGS metagenome assembly JACCDN01 (sample SAMN15323439, study PRJNA562643) | freshwater metagenome | isolation source: river surface water | place: USA:Blue River Watershed | collected 2017-08-16 | reverse complement strand
TGATCGGAAACTTGTAAACCATTGCCACGCAATAACCACTGATAAAACTCTACTTGCCTCTTATAAGAGATTTGCCAATCAGCATCTAAGCTCACTTCATCAGCTTTGCTGGTTGCCTTGTAATCCACTACGTAGTGAACCCCAAACATATCCACCCACAGATCATTAATAGCACCAAAAAACTCAATATCACCAAACTGACGAGTAACGCCTTTGAAATTCTCTCGCCATTCATCTAATTTAGGATGTGCAACTGGAATAAAGCTCAGACCTTCCTCGGCTAATCTGGCTGGAACACCTTTACCCCTAGATAAATCAAACTCATTCTTAAACAGATGGTCCACAGCCACGTTCAAACTGAACGGTGGGCCAGAGGGGCGTTTGATCTTGGCTTTCTGGTCAAGCCAAAAGCACAAAGGGCACTCAATGAATAAGTCTACTTTGGAACGCGAAATTCTCAATTTAAATAATATCTTTTATAAAGAGTTGCGCGGCAACCATAAACGCAATTAAAAAAGCTTCCTCAGGATTCGAACTAATGCTTAATCTTTTGATATTTTTTTCAAATTCATGAGGATTAAAAGATTTAGTAAAAATCTGATCGCAGGAAATAAAGTATGTTGTTGCCCCAAGGGGTGAAATCTGTTTGTTAAATACGGTTGGATAGGCTTGTGAAAGATAATTGTAGAAATTTCTAACTTCCGAATCCGTAATTAATTGCCCATAAAATTTCTGACACTTAAGTCGATCAGACATTAGTCTTGGATAAATACCATCAGCATTTGATTCAATTTCATCAAATTCAATTTCTACCCCAAGACTATCTTCAACCAGGAGTAAGGGAAGTTCAATTAATGAGTATTGGTTTTGGTTGATACATTCTCTTGCGGAATCTATGACGGTAAAAGTTCTTTTCAGAAGATTTATGCATGCATCAGACTCATTTGCTTCATCAGATTCAGTGGTAAAGAGTTCCTTGATAATGTTTTGAAGAATTAATTCGTCAAATACTTGTTCACCATTTATGTTTCTTGAAACAAATAGTGAGTATTCATAGCAAGTTCTGCTGGTTTCAAAAGCCAACCATTTTTTCCATACATCTTTAAATTCATCATCTTCAATTCGTAGCTTATGTTTAACGCATAAACCTTCAAAGTCTTCATCTGCTTTAATTGAATGACAGCAAGCAACCTGATCGAGCCTTAAAGTTTTAACTTGATCATCATTTAAATAAAGTTCTTTTTTGGAAAAATCCTCCTTTAACTCAAGAATAATCTGACCTGTACTGTCGCCAATTTTTATATTGGGGGCGTGAGAAAAAATTCTTAAATCGTTTTTCTCATTAATGACTCTATTTTTAGCTACCCTTATTGATTTATATCCAAGTAAGCTAATAAACTCATTTTTTAAAATACAGATGTACATATTTACCTAGATTGTCTTTTTGGTTTGTAAGGCGTTAAACAGTCTGGGTGTATGTCACTTAATAAGTAATTCGGTTCCCCATGGTAAGACAGGAAAAGATTATTTCTACTTCTTGTAAGAGCGACATAAAAAAGTCTTCTTTCCGATTCTTCTTTGCTTAGACTATGTGGCTTTGCATCCAAGCATGTAGAGGAAGTTAGGTGAGGCAAAAACACAGAATTAAAGTCTAGTCCTTTGGCGCTATGATAAGTCATCAGATAGCACATCTTTTTATCGTCGCTTTCCGGAAGTGACCCATTATTGCTGCCTAAAAATTGCAATGCTATTTTGTTTTTTTCAAAATGTTGATTGAATGCAGTGTAGTCAATACTTTTTACTTGATTTCTCTCTCGGTGAGGTGGGGGTTGTTTGCTCTTTGATAGGCATAGAATGTTGGCGAAATCCCATATTAAATTATGCGTAGGCAGTAATATCGCACTCGGTTGACCCTCTCTGGCGTATGAGAGAGCCTCATTAAATATAGTTGGCACCTCTTCTTCCCAACTGTTTGCCTTAAAAACTTTCCCTGGAAATCCCTCGCTTGGTAAGGCAGCATCTTTATCCCATTTGGCATCTGGAAGTATGGCATTTGCAATTTGAAAATTATTCAATGGAAGTCTGTAAATATTTTTCAATAGATGTTTTTTTAAACGAGGAATTTCTTTTTGCAATGACGATTGACTGATTCTGCCCTCGTAGATTGATTGCTCCGGATCTCCCGCTACGATCAGATGTTCGCAGCTATCAATGATTTTTTGGATATGCCTACTCTTAACATCCTGAATCTCATCAACAATGATGTAATCGTAAATTTGATTTCCTGGATTAAATGAGTCAACAGTACTAACTAAAATCTTTTTACCTCTTCTTTTGAAAATCCCAGTTTCAACCATGTCCTTTAGAGCGTGTGTATATGTTAAAAAACAAATCGAGGCGTCTGGGTAAACCTCTTGGAGTTTGTTAATTGCAAGGGTAATGATGATAGTTTTGCCAGTGCCGGCATACCCTAGAACCCACTCCGGTCTATCGCTAGCGTTAACAAGTGAATTAAGAACGGATTCTTGCTTTGTATCTAATTGGTTCTCTTTAATCATCCACATTTTTCAGGCTCTTGTACTGTTTTTCTTAAATTTATCATTATTTGCAAGATTGTTAGACATATATGGCTCACGCTTTGAGCTACCCCCTTGATATTCTCATTTCAACAATCAAATTTAGGGGGTAAAAATGGAATTTATTGCATCGCACCACGCCACAATCAGACAGCAACAAAGAGGTATTCCAGGCTATGTCATTGACTCATTGATCAATTATGGCAAGGTTAACCACGACCATCATGGTGCTGAAATTCTCACATTTCCCAAAGCTGTAAGACAAAAGCTCAGAAATACATTACCTAAAAGCAAATACGTTGCCTTAGAAGCTCACTTTGACTGCTACGCGGTTCTGAGTGAAGGTGTGATTGTCACTGTAGGTCATAGAACAAAGCGTATGAAAGGTCATTGATCTATGAACATTGGCATCAGAGAGGCTTGGTTGCTGAATGCTGTTGAACATCTCAAACCAGTGTTTGAGAGAGCGGGATACTACTTACCGCAGGTAAGAGTATCAGTCGGTTTTCCCAGTACTGGGGCTCGATCAAGGCACATTGGCCAATGTTGGTCTACTAGCGCCTCCGCCGACCAAATTAACCAAATATTTATTGCCCCACAAGAATCAAATCCGGTTGAAGTTTTAGATACCCTCACTCACGAGCTGGTCCATGCAATTGATGATTGTAAAAATGGTCATGGTGAAAAATTCAAAGAAATTGCTCTAGCCGTTGGTCTAAAAGGCCCCATGAGAAGTGCGGGCGCCAATCAATTCCTTAGGCAAGAATTGATAAGAATTGCTGAAAAACTTGGCCAATACCCGCACCCAAAACTATCTGTGCCTAGCGGATCACCAAGATCTAAGTCTAAAAGACCTGGAGCTAAATGTCAGAAATGCGGTTACGAGGTAGTGATGCTTAAAAAATTCCTGAGCCTCGGGCCACCAGTATGCCCAAAGGACATGGAAAAAATGGTTGAGCAGGGGGAGTGGCTCGAATAAATCTTATAAACTCTATAAATTTAACAAATTATGAGTAAACTTAATTGTGTTGCAATTAACATTTAAATAAATTTATGACTTTTGAGATTGGCTCGTCAGTTTTCCTTAAAGCTGATCCATCTAGGCAGGGCGTGATTGTTGGTGGGCCTCGTATAACTGGGTCTGTCACCAGGTGGCAGGTTCAATATGCTGACGGCACACGGGAACTTCAGTCTGAAAAATCAATATCTAAAATTGGTGATCAAGAGAATGATTTTTCACTTAATGATGAAATTGAACTGTTTAAAAGTTTTCGTTTTTGTAAGGTTGATCAACTAAAACTGACCCTCACCCACAACAAATTATCAGGCAAACTTGCTAATTTGATTTATAGCTTGGATGCTACTAATACAGATTTTTATCCACATCAATTTAAGCCAGTGTTGGCGCTTATTGATACTCCTGCAAAAGGAATATTAATTGGTGATGAAGTTGGTCTTGGAAAAACAATAGAGGCAGGATTAATTTGGACTGAGCTTAAGACACGTTACAACTCGAAACGTTTGATTATTATTTGCAAAGCTTTTTTAAAGACAAAATGGGTAAATGAATTTCGTGAAAAATTTGGCATCAATTTGGAGAGCGTCACTCCAAAAGAATTGTTAGAAAAAATTAAAAGTGGAAATGAGAATGAGTCTTTTGCATATGTAGCGTCATACGATGGCCTAAGACCCCCCAAAACATGGGCAAGAGACCTTGTAGAGGGTGAAGAATTAACTGCCGCTGATTTTTCTAGAAAGCAGTTAGCGCAATTTTTGGATGAAAACCAGCAAAGAGACCTATTCGATTTAGTGGTGTTTGACGAGTGTCAATACATGCGCAACGAGCGAACTATGAATTATGAATTGGGTCAATTATTCTCCAAGACCTCAATGCAAGTGGTGATGCTTTCAGCAACTCCAATTAATAACTCTTCGGATGATTTGTTTAATTTATTTACGATTTTGGATGAATCCTTATTTCCCTATAAATCTGAATTTCCAAGATTGATTCGTCAAAATAAGCCAATTATCAAAGTTCGTGATGCACTAATGTCCGGACAACTTTCTGATCGAGAGGAAATTTTGCAACTCTTGTCAGATGCAAGATCAATGAATCTGTATAGAGATAATGAGCAGCTTGAATATCTACTCGATAACCTACCTTCTCAGGAGGTTTTATCTAGTGCTAAGGGCAGAGTTGATCTTGCAGGCCAACTAGACAAAATTAATATTTTTGGAAAAATATTTACAAGAACTAGAAAAAGAGAAATTCAGTCAGATAGGCCTCAGCGAGAAGCAACCTCTTTTCCTGTCACTATGACTGACACAGAGCGTGCTGTATATGAGCAAATTACAAACTCTATTCACCAATATGCCGATATCAATGATCTTAAATCTGGGTTTTTGGTGAATATGCCGCAACAGCAAATGTGCAGTTCTTTTGCGGCTGCAGTCCACTGGTGGCGTTTGCGTGGTGAGCGTTATCAAGCAGAGGCGTTAGAAGAGCTTGAGGAGATGGGGGCTGAGTCTAATGAGCCATTGCACAAGGGTGGAATAAAACCCTTATTTGAATACATTAGTTCTTCAGCATTCGGTATGGGCGATCTATCTGACCTAGAGATCAACGACAGCAAGTATCAAACTCTAATTGCACAGTTGTCTTCCTATTGGAAGCTTAACCCAGGGAAAAAAGTGATTTTATTTTCATTTTTTAAGTCAACTTTACGGTACTTAAAAGAAAGGCTGAAAAGAGATGGGATCCCTTCTGAGTTACTTTATGGTGGTCTTGATAAGGATGTTGCAATTGGGAATTTTCAAAAATCAGGCGATGTTAATTTGCTCCTCGCCTCAGAAGTTGCTGCAGAAGGGGTAGATTTACAGTTTTCATCGTTAGTTATTAATTATGATCTTCCGTGGAATCCGATGCGTGTTGAGCAACGCATAGGACGTATTGATCGAATTGGCCAAAAAGAAAAGAAGATATTAATTTGGAATTTCTTTTATGAGGATAGCGTAGATGATCGAATTTACATGCGTCTTTATCAAAAGCTGGGCCTATTTGAGGAGGCATTGGGAGGGATGGAAGAGATTATTGGTGATCAGATAGATGGAATTGCCAAAGATCATTTGTTGCATCAGCTATCAGAAGAGCAGATAGATCGCTTAATAGCCCAGAGTGAGCATGCGATTCATAATGTAAGAAAACTTGAGGAGCAGCTGGATGAAAAGTCCTCTCAGTTAGTTGCCCATGGAGATTTTATTCAGCAGTCAATTAACGAAACTCGTCAATTTGGCCGATACATAAAACCAGAAGATCTTGAGACCTATTTTGATACTTTTTTTAAAGAAAATTATCAGCAAAGTCGTATTAATTGCATTGATCCAAGTAAGCATCAGTTTAAATTGGAGCTTGATACTAGGGCGGTAGTTGATTTGCAGGAGTATTGGAATAAAGAGCGAATTTCATTTCCAACTTCATTAATGGATCAGCAACGATCCAGCAAAACTGAATTTATCTTTTCTAATAGAATTTTTAAGAATCAAGGAAATATAGAGTATTTAAACCAATTTCATCCTGTAATGAAATTTATTGCTAGTCGAATTCAGCATGCTAGATTAGCAAATCCGAGCAAGGTCTTGATTGCTGGATTTTTAAAAAATCAAGAGTTAAACATTCCCGAAGATATTTACGTATTTGTTTGTCACCGCTTTAGCTTTTCCAGTAATTCACGAGTAGTTGAGCGCTTGGAGTTTAGGGCTAAGGGTTTGCATGCTAAAGAGGTTCTTAGTGCCGATGAGAGCGAGCTCCTAGTAAGCGCCATGATTTCCAGCGGAAGGGATTGGGTTGACTATGGAAGTTTAAATCCAGACAGTTTGATTTCCCATTATGGAGACCTGCTTAATCAGTTAGATGATGATTTTGAAGAAAGAAAAAATCAACTGCAACGAGAAACAAATGATAGGGTAACCGTACAGAAAAACTCCCTAGAGGGTTACATGCTTACTAAAAAGTACGAATTTGAACAGCGTGTTCAACAAGCATTTTCTGAGAGAAAAGAATCATTAGCCAAAAGCCAGCAGACCCGCTGGAAAAATATTGAAGCAAATTTATTGGTTAAGATTGAAAAACTTGAGTTGCAAAAAACATTGCTGGGTACGCCATCGTTTGTGGCTGCTGGATTGATTGCGTTTAGTAGAGGTTGATATGAGCAAGTCTAGCTTCCCGAAAAACACCCCTTTCAAAGATGCACTCTCATCATTGAAAGAAGACTTGATTGCAAGTCGCCCAAAAGCTAGCACTGCAACAAAAAGGAATGTATCTATCAATAAAGGGATATCTGTAAAAATTTCTGCTAATAGTTCAATAAGCCAAAGGGAAATTGATGAGTTATCTGCAACTTTAAAGCCCAATACAGATAGGGTGCAAAGATCTTCAGAAAAACAGTTCGATCGCCCCTTGAATACTCGCCAAAGAAATAGAGGGCGAGATGAGGCTGCTATCGAAGCATTGAGAAATCCTTTGGATCGACTTGTAAAAGATCCATCAGCAAAGCCTATTGTTATTAGGAAAGTTGCTCAACCCATTATTCATAAGCCGTCGCCTGCAAAACAAACCCTATTGACGGCTGCCGAACAGTCTAAATTACTCAAGATAATTGGTGTGCCAAATCCTGCTCTGCCATATTCTTGGGCTAAATCCATTAGTAAGGTTGATTATCAGCTTGATTATTCATTTGGTAAGCAATTTCAGCCACGAGTTATTGGTGATGAAGATCGGGATATTGCTATTGGCTTTGATTTTGGTACATCATCTTCAAAAGTTACTATTAGAGATCGGCAGGCCAGAAGATCTTTTTCAATTAAATTTGGATCGTCTTCTAATTTAGGCGACTATTTATTGCCCTCAAAAATATATTTAAATGGTAATAATTTTCACTTAGATGCTCCAGGGCAAGAATTTTCTAATTTGAAAATTAAAGCAATCTCATCAAATCCTTCTGAAATGGATCTTTTGGCGATGGTTGCTTATATGGGTTTAGTCATTCGACATGCGCGCTCATATTTTTTTCGTAATTATGGAATCAGTTATCAATCTCAAAGATTTATATGGCGCTTGAATGTAGGTATTCCAGCTAGAACTGCACAAAAATTTGATAGCAAAGATCGCTTTATTAGGCTTGCAAAGGCTGCAATGCTTTGTTCATATGATGATAAGGATACTATTTCTATCGAACAAGCTAAAACTGCACTAATAAATATTGAACCAGCAGTGATGGTGAGTCAATTTTCACAATTAGACGAAGAGTTGCGTCTTTCTTTTGCAGATGCTGCCGAGTACTTTAATGATGAAGCTGTGCAGGTTATTCCTGAAATCATGGCACAAATTCATGGATTTGTTCGCTCTAATTTATGGAACGAACAATTAAATCCACATATCTTATTGATTGATGTGGGTGCTGGTACGTTAGATATTTCTCTTTGTGATGTTATTAGAGATAGTAATGGTGAGTATGTCTACACATCAAAAGCTTGCATGGTTGAAGGATTAGGTGTTTCAAACTTGGTGAAATATCGTATGAATAAAGTGCTTGATGCATCCAATAGCCTTGATGAAAAATCTCAGAGTCAAGTGCTTGGCTCCTTAAGCTTACTAGATGATATTAATTATGGGGGTATTCGAGTTCCTTCGAATTTTGATGAAATGTTTGAGGGCTTCAAATTTGAGGTTAACCAAGCTAAAGAACGGATTGATAATGACTTTAAAAACTCTGTAGGTAGGGCGTTGTGGAGTAGAACGGTCTTGGTAGCATCTAAAGGCTCGATCCCAGGTGATGAAACTTGGAAGCCTTTTCCTGTTTTTTTGTGCGGGGGTGGCTCTCGAATGCCGTTTTATAGTCAAATTGCTGAGCTTTATACTGTGAGTGGCCTTAAGGCTAGATTTGACCTCAAGAAGCTCCCTCAGCCGAATGATTTTTTTGGGGTTGAAGCTGGCGAAGAATATGATCGATTATCAGTAGCATACGGTCTAGGGTATTGGGATTTAGGTCTTTTCTTGGCTGACTTTGAATCGCCTGAAATCCATGCGGATGGGGATGACTCGCCGAAGTGGTCTGATGGGTTTATTTCCAAAGATATGACATAACCAAATTTATGAAATCATAATAAATGAATCATCCTCAATGTTTATATCAAACTTAATAATCTCTGCTCCAATACGAAATAAAATTCATTCCTATAACAAATTTGGGATCTTTAAATGACAACAGAAATTAACAAAAATCGTTCTTCTTTGATTGAAACTCTGCTTGAGTCTTACAAGGAAAGCAAGGAAAAAAGAACGGAAACTTTCGACTATCAAGATAGACCTAAAACTCTAGAAGTAATTCGAATTGATCCAAATGCCCTTTTATTAAATCATGACAACAGTAGAGTCAAGGCTCAACTGTTAGATCATCCAAGTAGAAAGATCGTGGAGCAAGATCCAACTTCTGTTGAAGCTCAGGAGGTGCTCGCAACATTGTTAAGAGAAACTGAAAAGTTTAAGGCTTTAAAAGAAGAATTAAGAATACTCGGTCAAAAACAAGTTGGCCTAATTTCACGTGATGGTTTATTGGTAAACGGCAATACAAGAGTTGTTGCGCTCAGAGATCTTGGAATTAGCGGTGTTGATGTTGCTGTTCTCCCAAGGGATGCAGGACCGCGTGAGTTCCTTGATTTAGAAATGAGCTTGCAGATGGCGCAACTCACTCATCAGGACTATACGTTCACGAATGAATTGCTGTTAATTGAGAGGTATAAAGACTTTGGCCATAGTGATTTAGATATCGCCAGAAAAATGAATTGGTTGAGGAATGGTAAGAAAAAAGTTGACCAAAAGTTTCAATTACTTGGTCTTGTGAAAGAGTTAAGAGATACGGGAAATCCACCGCTTGCATATTCAACTTTTGACACAAAGAAACAGCATCTTATTGACTTAAACGATGAGTATCAGATGATGATTTCAAGTGGTGATGTGCAAGGTGCAGAGAGGATGAAGTGGGGTAGGTTTATTTCAATGTTTCTTCAAGTTAACAAGGATCAAACGCGTGTAATTAAGGATGATTTCTTTGAAGAATCAATCCTTGATAGGATAGATGGAAGTTCTAAATTGCAAACTGTTTTCGAGAGTCTGAAAAGAGTTCCAGTTTCAGATGGGCTTGATGATCTGCTGGGTAATGATGTTTCAGAGCAAATCGATTTAAAAGCGCTAACAACGAAAATTGTTTCAGAATTAGCCGATGATAAGGGCTACCTTACGAAGGATCTAAGTCCGGAATTTATTGAGTTGCAGGCTGCAATACGAGGAGCCGCAGAGGGGGTTATTTCAAAAGGAAAATTTGATTCATATTTATTTGCCCCATCTGAAATTTTAAGTGAGACACGGATAAGCCTTGAAAGTGTTGTTGAAAAATTTGAGGAAGTATCAAAGCTTAAAGAGTTTGATGCAAAACGCTTTGAGTTTGTTTTGTCAAAGGTTAAAAAATCTTTAAATGATTTAGTTAAAGATTTTGAGAAGTATAAAGAATCTAAAAATAAATGATTGCTTCTTGATATTTTTATGGCAAAACTTTTAATTTCTATTAATGAAAATAATTCAATTGAAATAAGTTTAATTGGAAGCTTCTCTTCGAAGGAGTGTGAATCAGTTAATTCATGGTGGGGGGACTATGGAAGAAATTCTAATGTAGATAAAAAAATTGAGGTATCAATTGCAGATTTTATCCTTAAGATGCATTGGCTTCGTGAGATGTGGACTAGAGTTGGGCACACTGTTGAATTTACAGATGAAGCAAAGACAATCATTAAAAACTCACAAAGTTTATCTTTAGAATTTGATAAGTTTGCATTAGTTGACGGAAGTAATTTTGAAATTGATGAAGCTTTTCTTACCCTAAAGAGACCTTTAAAACCATTTCAGATCTCCAATTTACGCGCACTTTTAAAAGTTCCTAATGGAGCAAATTTTTCTGTTCCTGGAGCTGGAAAAACAACAACTGCTCTTGCAGTGTGGAACTATCTTAATAATAAAAGTTTATTGACTAGACTTTTAGTTGTTTGTCCAAGATCTGCATTTGAGGCTTGGAGAGATGAGCCAAATATCGTTATGGATCGTCATGTAATTGTTAATCAGTTTACTGACGAATCGATACCTCCAGGTACTGAAATTTTATATGTTAACTACGAGCAATTAGAAAGTCCTGAGCGACTTTCAAGGATAGTAAGGTGGGTGTCTCAAGAATTAACTATGTTAGTCATTGATGAGGCGCACAGAATTAAGGCTGGACCAGCTTCAGTTAGATGGAGAGCTTGCCTAGAAATTAGTAGCAAGGCAAAAAGAATAGATTTGTTAACTGGAACACCAATGCCTCAGAGCCCTCAGGATCTTAAAAACTTGTTTAGTCTTTCTTGGCCAGGCATTCCAAAATCTTTTTTTTCGGATCAAAAGTTAGCCAGTTTGCGTCGTGGCGGAATTTTTGTTCGAACAACAAAAAATGAATTAAATCTTCCTCCGATGGTTATTACTCCGGTAAATATTCCGATGGGAAAAATCCAAGGCGAAATATATCTGGCTCTAAGAAGATCATTTGTTGGGCGATTTGGATTGTCTGATATGGATAGGAATTATTTTGGTCAAAAAGGTAAGGCTGTTATGACCTTAATTGCTGCTGCAACTAATCCTGGATTATTGCTTGGCTCCAGCAATGAAGATGCATATTTAGGGTTGCTTTGGCCGCCTCAAGAACTCAGTGGTTCAGAGCGTCTAATGGGAATTCTGAATAAATATGTACAGCATGAAATACCTCCAAAATATGAATGGGTTATAAAATTTATTTCAAAAGCTACGTCTGAAGGTCGAAAAGTTTTAGTTTGGAGTACTTTTATTGGGAATCTTGTGGCTCTCAAAAAATTACTAAGTCCATATAACCCTGCAATGATTTATGGCGGAACCTCTCAAGAAGATAGAATTTTAGAGTTAAAACGATTTAGAACATCTAGTGATTGCTCTGTTTTGTTAAGCAATCCGCAAACACTAGGCGAGGGTGTTAGCCTTCATAACGAATGCCATGATGCAATTTATTTAGATAGAAGTTATAACGCAGGCCTTTACCTTCAATCTCTTGATCGAATTCATCGTCTTGGCCTACCTTTATCCCAAGAAACTTCAGTTTTTATATTAAATACTGAAGGTACAGTTGATTTAAGAATTGGGAAAAGGTTAGCTACTAAAATTGATCGATTGGGATCTTTTCTTAATGATGAGGGTCTAGTTGAGGTCAGTTTGCCCTCAACAGAAGAGTCAGAAACTCCCGAAGCAATATTGGGGTTAGATGATTTTGATGTGAATGATTTATTCGAGCACCTAAGAATAGATAAATGATTAAAAATTATATTTGGCAAGAAATAGCTTTGGAGGTTATTTCAGCTGCTAGATCCAGAACATCAATTAGTGATTTTAAAAAACACTGTCAACTTGCACCCGTTCAAGCCGGAAAGTCCTACTATGATCGTCAGAGAGTTGCCGAGCAGTTGCTTCTTCAAGGGTTAATTGAGATAGATAATGGAAATCTGAGGCTGAGGGATTCAATTCTTAAGAATATACCCGAATGGCTTATGGAGGGCTTGTCGCTAGGTTTGCCTGTGGCCTGGAAGACAATTAGCGAGATAGATCCATCGAATAAGATTTCCAATAAAATTGATTTAGATTTACTCTCAGAAATAGGTCAACAAGGTGAGCTAGAAGTCATGAAGCAGTTGATGATAAATCTTTCAAATTCTGTTGCTCATAGAATTAAGCATGTATCTCTCACAGATGATTCAGCTGGATTTGATATCTTTGCACCGTCTGTCTTGAATTCTGATGAAACTCTATTGTTAGAAGTTAAAACAAGTTCAAAACCCGGTAATTTTTTTAGTTTTTTCATTTCAAGAAATGAAGCAAGAATTGCATCCAAAAATATCAACTGGAGACTTGTGGCAGTTCGCCGTTGCCCCGAAGGTTATTCCATACTTGGAAATATAGTCTTCGATCAATTTTCTCAGCATTTACCTACAAATATTTCTAATCTTGGTGCTTGGGAAACTGCAAAAATTTCTATACCTGTTGATCTTTTTTCAAAATCTTTACCTTAATACAGGAATCTATGTCTACATTTCATATGGAGATAATTTCACTTCCTTTGACAGCTCGAATTGCTGGCGTCCAGGTGGTTCCTCAACGATCTGGTTTGAATTGGGGGCAAAGGCCAGGAAGAAATTTAGATCAAGCCTACATCCCAATTCCTGCAGAAATACAGCGAAGTAGATTTTTTCCTGATCGTGGCGTTGAATTTTTAATTGAATGTGACGATGGTGAGCTTTTTAAATGTGTACGTGCTCAAGCTAATGGCAAGGCTCTTGAAACATCTAGTGATAATTCATTGCTTGGTATTTATTTTCGTAAAAGGCTTGGTGTAAGACAGGGTTATCTTGTAACAATCGAACATTTATTCAGGTATGGGCGAACTTCAGTTGACATTTCAAAAAAAGATGATTTTCGATTTTTTATGGATTTTTCAACTTTACAAAAATAGAATGTGGAATAAAAATTCTATACTTAATTTATATAACTAAAAAGTAGTTATTCATCATTTAACGTCGCAATTAGTTTCTTGGTAATGGTAAATTGGAATTTGTATATGGATAATTAAATAATCCTACCAATAAAAACCTCGGCAATCTCCGCAGAATCATTGACTTGCTCCATTAGTTCAAGCGTTGTAAATTTGATTGATCCGAAAGATTTCTTAAATGAAGAAGATTCAATTGACTTATTTAAAGTAAGTTTTTGTCCTAGCTTAACTTCCCAAAAAGAATCAAATATTTTTTCTGCCTCTGATTCTCTTGAGCCATTAAAAATGACATCTTTTAATTCAACTGATTTAATGGGCCACAAGAAGTTAATAGCTACGTTAGATGAATTTGAGGTCAAGTTCTCAAAAAATGCAATAAACTTTAGTTGACGCATAATGTACTCGTGAGATCTATCTTTAAAAATTTTTGTGCTGACTCGATAAGTCCCCGAATTTCCATCTTTTGAAACCGTCAAGTCGGATAACTTTTTATCGTTAATATGATCAACTGTTGATACCAGTATCAAATTTTTATAAAAATTCTGAGATGTTCCAGTAAGAGTTATCTGTGATGGACTCTGAAGAGCTAATCCCTCGCTTATAAAGTTTTGGTTATTTGATTTTTCTGGCAAACCAATTTGTTTAGCTAAGTAATTTTTCAACCACTTATTCTCACCGCGAAATTCTGAATTTGGTAAGAGGGGGAAGGCCCCTACACCGACTTTTTCTATACTATCGTTATAGGGATTGTCAGTAGACTCTTGATCAAAAAAACCTGGATATAGTGCAAAAGCACCGAATATTGGTCGGCTTAAATTAGGGAAAGCGTGATTAGAGTTGTATTCTGAGAAATTAATTAGTGCATCTCTATATCGATGCATCTGGTTTATAGCATCTTCAGGGACATAATCCAATTCGTTGGTGATTAAGTCTAATTGATTATTTGATTCAACACGATACTTTGCATCAAATATCCAGAAGAATTTTTTATTATTTGGAAGTGTTACCTCCATAAGAATATCTGGTTTTTGTGTTGACCAAAATGTCCTTATTGGTCTTGTAAACTTCGTGAAAATAGGTTCGTGTGCTAATCTAATTTTGACTCCATCGCTTCTCTCAAATTCAAACGCACCACCAAATCCATCTTTCATTTTGTACTCGAGATCTTTTAAAGTGATGTGATTTTTATTTTGAACTGATTCTTTGAATGAAAGACTATTTAAAAGAATGTTACGAATTTCAAGAAAGCACCATAACTCATAGATTTCAGAAATTGTTTTCATAGAGATAAGTGCTTGTGAGTCAAACATATCTAAATAAAATTTAAGAACCTGCCAAATTTTAAAAACAGTGTTGTAACCCGTTTTTTGCTGCAAAACTATTGTTGCTATTTCAAAATCATTGTCATTTGAAATTTCAGTAAAAAATGTTTGTCTTTCAATCCTGGAAAATTCTTCATGCCAACTTTTAACTGTGTTTATAAATAATGGACTAAGTTGTTGGTTTTCCGGAGTTGAATTTAATTCGGTCAATTTCTTATGAAAATCAGCGAGCCTATTTTTTGTAATGACAACCACTTTTTTAATAAATCTATTTTCAGGTGTGTCCACGGAAAGAAATTTTTTTGTATGCCTATAATTTTTTTTTATAAATCCATTTTTGGTATCTTCAATAAGGTTTTCAATTTGCTTATTAGAAATTTTCCCTTTGAGTTTTTCAGCATTAACATGTTTTTCTATATTATGTAAGTTGCTATGCGGGCTATTAGTAATGACCTTTAGTCCTAGTAACATTTTTTGACGCAGGTTTTCAAAATGAGCAAGCCAGAGTATGGGGAAGTGCCCAATTTTGTTTCCCTGTGAAATTGATTGTTCGGTTTTTGTTGCCAAGTTAAAACGCCATAAGGGGAATTTACTGTCAATTTCTTTATACATGCTGACCAAATCAGATTGCATGTCCATTTTTGTGGGGATAACTTGAAATGAAATTGATAAGTTATGCTCATGACCCGACTGACGGCTAAAAAGTATTGGTAGTTTTAACCAGCCTACGTCATTTCCGGTATTTATGCTTCCGAGGAGTCTTGGTAGGTCATTCTCACTTCTGGGCGATGAAAAACGAAATGAGTTATTAATGCTTGTGAGTTTGTGATTAATGAAAGCGTTATTTACTGTTTTGTCAAAAAAAATCCATTCAAATTGATATTGAGTATTTTCAAAAAAAAATGGAGACTCAAGGTTAATGTTTCTCGTGTCGTTGAAGCTTAACCAATTGTTTGATGCAGGTTGATAAATTTCAGCATCTATTTTTTTTGAAAATAGAATTCTTGATTCACTTATTGATTTTTTGTGGCGCTTTAAAGTTTTTTTGAATGTATTTAATTTGGTCGCCAGGTCATTACACCATAGAGACATTTCCCAATCTTTTGTTTTTATCCTTAATAATTCAGGCATATCTCGGCTTGAAAATTATGGCCAATAGCTTGTAAATGATGTATTTGTAAGTCTATCATTCATCCAGGCAATCTTATTTTTACTTCTACATGAGATAGGTATTAAATTATTTATATCGGAAGAATTATTTGCTTCATTGGCGATATTTTGGCCATGTTGACTATATCTCCGATAAAGATCACTTCTAGATGTTCCCTCCCAGATGATTGAGAGTTTTTTTTCTAGAAGACTATTTAGTTCTGTAAGAATGTTCTTTTGTTGAGTATTAAGATTACTATGAATGGCTAATTTATCAAAATCTCCTTCTATTCTAGGTAAAATTTTACACATCACAAAGTCATCCCATACTGATGCTAATTCAGTTTCCGACTGAGGGTTGAAGGCAATAACTGAAAGTAGTAAGTCGTTTAAAGAGCGATAGGCAAGCTTAAAATAACTACCCTCAAGTGTTTCATTGATTGAAGATAAGAACTCTACAGATCTAGCCCCATCTTTATCAATAGTTTTCGAGAGGGCCTTTACCTCATTTGCAGCATTTGACCAAGTTGGATAGCTTAGCGTAATTGATTCTGTTGCTGGGCTGAAGAATGTATCAAAGTCGTTGGGAAAAAAATCACCAAAATCGAAACTTAATGCACGATCTAATACTTTTCGAGAAAATCGGTGTGTGGTTTCATCCATATTGACAGTACCCGCTATTATTAAGTTTGGAGGTATACCAATGCCATGGGTTGAAAACCATTGCCACAGTGACGTGTATTTATCATCTGATAAATCAAGATCATTTCTTAATTGATCCCCACCATCCTCGATTAGCTTACTGCTCAATAGAGCATCGCATGAGTACTCAAATAGATCATAATTATTAACCCACAAACGTGTCTCAAGGATGGACAGAAAATCTGAAAAGTATTGTTCTACTGGAGCAAGATTCATTTCATCTAGACATAGCCAGTATGGTGGGATCATTTCAAGGTCATGAATATTGCCTTTAATAGCTTTGTTTTGATAATTTATGTTTGTATCAGCTATTGATATCCAAGCATTTACAATGAATCTTAAGACATCAGAGACAATATATGTAGGTTTTCCAGTTATCCTGGATACATATCCAAGAATATCTGATGGTTCATGCCAATCGGGCCTAACAGGTATTAGCCTGTATGTTTTATCAATTGCTCCTGACTTTGTGGCTTGTTCACGAATAAAGCGTGTCTTACCAGTTCCGGAAATTCCAGCTAACAATATAAAAGGCTTACTTAATCTTAGAGCGATATTAGTATGGGTGTGCGCTTTTGAATGCAGGACATTTTCATATGCTTTTACTTGGATGGGATCTTTTGAGAAAGTATCTAAAAAACTTAAATAATTATTTTTTCCAAGAACAGCTTTGGGCGCTCCTTTGCTAGTTGATTCATTAAATTTCAACCATTCCACATTGGAGTCGGCACCATCAATTATCTTTTTTATTTTTGCTATATCTTCTTTGATATTGGTAGCTCGAATATTAAAGATTTGATCATTAAAGAAATCGCTATCCCAAGATATTAAAACTTTTTTTGTTACAAGGCCTTCATATGAGGCTTTGTAATTTTCGGGTTTTTTGAACCAATCACAAAAATTTTTTATTAAGTAATCTCTACCTTTTTCGTAGGCGCTGCTTGCCAGATTAGTTTGGGTCGATTGCGTTAAACCTAAAGCCTTAAAACTCTCAAGTTTTTTAGCTTTTAAGAAAATTGGATTTTTGTTTGCAGTTTCTGTTAATTTATTTAAATAGTTTGTTTCTTTAAGTAAATCATATTCAGAGTTAATTAATTGATTTTGAGTTAAATAATCCAGCAATGATAGGTATATGTCTTCGTTCAAGTTGTATAGGCCAGCTTGGTTAGGGCTACCTTTTGTCATTACTCCTAAATTATCAGAAAATTGTGGGTAAGGGTAAAGTTGGTCGCGAGATACACTTTCATTTAAAGGATAAATTTCGGCTGTAAATTTTTTGTCTGAAGGTGTTATTGACGTAACTTTTCCTATTGCATGAATTCCATTGATAAAGTTTTTTAATTTTTCATCATCCTTGAAATAGATATTTTTATTGCCTACGTCACCGCTGAGAATAAAAACCACAAAATCATTTTCTTGAAGTTCATTAATATTGTTTGGAATGTTAGTAAATTCCAGTTTTTTTATTTGATTTTCTTTGCATGCACTAAGCATATCCCTAAATTTAGGATCATCAATTGTTGAGGGGCAACTAAGCTTGACATAATAAAATTTCATTAAACAATGCCTCCAGGTTCATTTTTTTTGCAAGGTAATAACCAACTCTGTAGATGGTTTTAACTTACTCTTAAAAGCTTAACAATTTCTTTTGCTATGCTTTCTATTAAGGGAACTGTAACGCTATTCCCGAATTGATGGTAAAGCTTAGCGTTCGCTAGTTTTGGCAGTACAAATTCATCTGGAAACCCTTGAAAATTAGCTGTTTCTCGCGGGGTTAATTTTCTAATACCAAAATCATCTAAGATTAATGGAACATTGTGGCCACCTGACCCCATATTCGCCGTAAGTGTGGGGCATGCATTTGATTTGTTCACTCGAACATAATGACGGCGCCATTGATAAATTGTGTCTTTACTATTCATTACAGTCTTTAATACTTTGGTGCAGTCATATTTTTTTTCAGTGTAGTAGAACTCATCTCCAACTTTTTTTGTCTCAAGACAATTATGAATTGTTTTGGTTAATTCAACTTCTTTTGGATATTTGAATTTATTTGTTTTATTCATATCTTTGAATCCCACTATAAATACTCGTTCACGATTTTGAGGAATATTTGCATGAGTCATGGAATTTAATATTTTTGGTGGTTGAACGATATGGTACCCACACTTTTCTAAAGATTGAATCATGTACTTAAAGGTTTCTCCATTCTCATGATTCATTATTCCTTTAACATTTTCTAATAAAAATGCATCAGGAGATGCGTCCACTAATATTCGCAATATCGCCTTGAAGATATCTCCCCCACGCTCATCTTTGAGACCTTTTCTTAGTCCCGCAATTGAGTAGGGCTGGCATGGAAAACCTGCAATAAGAATATTGTGCTTTGGAACTTTCTGGTCTATCCCTAACCTCAAAATATCTTTTGAGTAGGTATGTTGATGAGTCGGCTTAAAATTTTCTTTGTAGGTTTTGAGTGCATCTTCATTTATTTCACATGTCAAGATGCATTCAGCTCCTGCAGCCTCAAAGCCTAATCGCATGCCCCCAATTCCAGCGAATAGATCAATAAAGGTTACCTTTTTATTTTTGGACATTTTTATTGTGTTGATTGATAAAGTTGTTAATGATTGATTTACTTTTGTATTTTAGCTTTATGCCTACATTTGTTACTTCATTAATTTTCACCCCTGAATAGCTCACCCCCTGAGCCACCCAACCCCCAAAATCATCCCATCTAAATCTTTTTCACCAACCCCTTGACGAAAACAGTTATTACTGTAATATTGACAGTAATAACTGTATTAATAAACACATCAATGGGTCAATGGGAACACAAATGGGATTTTTTATTCAAAACTATCAACGATTTAGCGGTAATGCCACCCAATTAGCGGATGTTGCGCTTGATTGCGCTCAAAAGCTCTCGCTGCCAGGAGACAACTCCAAAATCAGCGAAAGACT
>JACCDN010191643.1_pt1 | contig 19362 bp, 15 predicted proteins | sample 7441691 | NCBI WGS metagenome assembly JACCDN01 (sample SAMN15323439, study PRJNA562643) | freshwater metagenome | isolation source: river surface water | place: USA:Blue River Watershed | collected 2017-08-16 | reverse complement strand
GAAGATTTTCATATTGGGTGGTTGGGATTTTATTAGCCATTTATGCAACTATAGAATTATCATTCTTAGTAGCCAACTTAAGTAAGTTTACGCATGGAGGTTGGGTTACATTGCTTATTGGCGGTGTGCTATTCACTATTATGTGGTCGTGGATTAATGCCAGAAAAATTAGAAATAGATATTTGAGATTCTCTGAATTAGATGATTATTTACCCGTACTTAAAGAATTAAGTGCCGACGAAAGTGTACCTAAATATGCATCACAATTAGTGTATTTAACTGGTTCTAATTTTACTTCAGAAATTGAATCAAAAATTATGTATTCAATATTCCAGAAACAACCTAAACGTGCCGATGTGTATTGGTTTGTACACGTAGACGTAGAGGATGAACCTTATAAAACAGAATATAAAGTAGTGCATTTAGTTCCAGGAAATGTAATTCGTATAGAATTCAAATTAGGTTTCCGTATAGAACAAAAAATAAATGTGTTATTCCGAAAAGTGGTTGAAGATTTAGTGAAAAATAATGAAGTAGATATCATGAGTAGATATGAATCATTACACAAACACAACATCACTGGTGATTTCAGATTTATTGTATTAGAGAAAAAATTATCCGCAGATAATTCTCTCCCATTATATGAAAGAATTATCATGCAGATTTATTTCTTGTTGAAAAAAGTATCGCTTTCTGAAGAAAAAGGTTTCGGATTAGATTTAAGTTTCGTAACCATAGAACAAGTGCCATTGCTATTATCTCAAACTAAGAATTACGAGTTGAAGAGAGTAGGGATGTAAAAAAGAACTAATCAATTCCATATTTGATGAAACATTTGTTGAAGCTATTCTTACTAGTTTTCTCTCTCAATACCTATGCACAAACTTGGGCACCGTTAGATTCTGGACTTACTGGAAAAAAGGGTGCTTATAAAGTTTTAGATTTAGAAATTTATAAAAATAATTTATTTGTTTCTGGTCAGTTTTTTGCCATCAACAATATGAAAATTGGAGCATTAGCAAAATGGGATGGAGTAAAATGGGATAGCATTGGTTGCCCCAGCGGTCTAGATGGAGGAGTAAACGTGTTTAGGGAATATAAAGAACGATTGCATATGGGCGGTACAATTAACGATGTTTGTGGCATCATAAACAAGCCTGGTGTACACGATTTAATGGTTATTAATTGGGATGATACTCTATGGAGAGAAATAGGCTATTGGAAAGGCACAGTAAGTAATTACGGTGAAATTTCTTGTATGGCTGTATATAAAGGTGAACTTTATGTTGGAGGAAATATTTTATATATAAAAGGCATAACTACTAAAGGTATTGCTCGTTGGGATGGAAGTAAGTGGAGAAGTGTTCGAGCTGGGATTACTGGAGGATGGAGAGATGTAAGTGCAATGGCAGTGTATAATGATGAATTATATATTGGAGGTTCTTTTACTGGTGTAGACTCTCAATTGTGCTTGGGTGTAGCAAAATGGAATGGAAGTGTTTGGAGTAATGTGGGTATTGGCATCAGTTCAAATTCTTCAGTAGGAGGTATGGTGGTAGATACAGTTAAAAATGTATTATATATGGTAGGAGGATTTGACTATGCGGGTGGAATAAAAGTAAATGGGGTAGCACAATGGGATGGAACCAAATGGGATTCGGTAGGTACTCCAATTACGAATGGTGGTACTGGGATTTGTATGTATCGGAATAAGTTGTTTATTGGTGGGTATTCCAAAAGATATACCATATCTGATACTGTATTGGCTAGTTGGGATGGTAAAAAATGGACTCCTCACTTGGGACCTGATGGAACGATAAGAAGTTTAAAAGAATATAAAGATAAATTAATAGTAGGTGGTGCGTTCAATATAGTAGGCACAGATACCTTATGTAAAGGCATTGCAGCATACTATGAACCAGCAGTAGGCATAAATACTAACAAAGATCATTCAAGCATTGAGGTATATCCTAATCCTGCAAGTAATTCTATTTATGTAAAATTTAATAATCTACCTTGGCAAAAATTGGAAATGTTAAATTCGTTAGGCGAACAAGTTTATAAATGTTCCAATAACTCATCTTCCAAAAACACTGAAGTTATCGTCGACCACAATTTACCCGATGGATTGTACACTATAAAGGTTATGGCAGATAAAGTTTATTATTCGAAAGTGATTGTTCAAAACCAGTAATTAGCTACTAGCTACTAGCTACTAGTCTACTCTTCCTATATCCGTAACTAAAATAAATTACTAAGCCAATTAGTAACCAAATACCAAAGCCAATCCAATTGGATACTCCAAGCTCAGACATCATGTATAAACAGCAGAGTAAACCCATTAATGGGATCATAGAGAGGTTGTATTTGAATACGTAGTACGCCAATAAAACACATACGAAGAAGAAAATCCACATCGGGATTTTATGTTTAAATAAGCTCCATCCGCTTTCGTAAACGTGATCATAATTTACATTATTAGAAATCATAATCGCAGCAGCTTCTTCAGTGGTAAAGCTATTGAAGTAGGCTAGTAAATCGTTATTGTGTGAAGCGAAATTTGCAGAATCGTTTTTTACAATAGCTATTTTTAATGAATTCACTTCTTCAACATTCATGTTTGTAATGGCTTTATCAAGGGCATACACTTTCGGTGTATTCTGAATAAAACTCATAGTATCTTCTTTTTGAAAATTGAAAAAATACAATAATCCAGCGAGAAGCATTAAAGGGTAAATATATTTCGCATTTAGATACGGCGTTTTAAATTTCCCTCTTTGTACGGTAGGGTCGTTTTGTAAACGTAATACTCCTGCGCAAACTAAAACGAAGGCGAATAAAGTTCCAATGCTACACAAATCGGTAACAATGGTAAGGTTCATAAATAGTGATGGAACAGCTACTACAAAACCAGTTACAATAGTAGCAAATGAAGGTGTTTTGTGAATAGGGTGAATTCTAGAAAATGCTTTAGGTAATAAACCATCTCTACTCATGCTCATCCAAATTCTAGGTTGCCCCATTTGGAAAACTAAGAGTACACTAGCCATTGCAACAATTGCGCTTACCGCAATAATACCAGATAACCATTTTAAATTTAATTTCTCGAATACGAATGCTAATGGATCGCCAACAGCAAGTTGATCGTATTTCACCATGCCAGTTAATACTAGTGCTATGGTGATGTATAATACAGTACAAATAATTATTGCCCACATCATACTTCTTGGTAAATCTCGTTGTGGATTCTCACATTCTTCAGCCGTTGTTGAAATGGCATCGAACCCAATGTAGGCGAAGAATACAGCAGATACCCCTTTTAATATTCCACCAATTCCATTCGGTGCAAAAGGATTCCAATTATTTACATCAACATAAAATATACCTACAGCAATAACCAACAGAATGATGGCTAGTTTTACGATAACCATTGCGTTACTTGCATTTCTAGATTCTTTCATTCCTCGGTAAACGAGCCATGTAATTACGATGATGATGAACAAGGCAGGAATATCGAGTACTAGATGAAATCCAAAAATATTAGGTGCGTTTTGCCAAGCAGTATAAGCCGCTTGCATACTAGTATCTAAACTATCTAATGTACTTCCGCTGGTAATTAGTTTTGTAGCATCATGAAAGCCACGTGAAGCACTAAGATAATCCATGGTCATCCATTCGGGCAGATGTAATCCCATACTTCCGAGAAAACCCGTAAAATAATCGGACCATGATATGGCTACAGTTATATTTCCAATGCCATATTCCATAATTAACGACCAACCGATAATCCAAGCTACTAATTCTCCAAAAGCAACATATGAATAAGTGTATGCTGAACCAGAAACTGGTACCATAGAGGCAAACTCTGCGTATGCAAATGCCGCAAATCCACATGCTATTGCTGTAAATAAGAATAAATATATTACTGCTGGTCCACCATCTGCACTTGCTTTTCCTATAGTACTGAAAATACCAGCACCTATAATTGCAGCAATACCAAATGCGGTTAAATCGCGTACTTTTAGCGTCTTATTTAATCCACCATGATGAGATTCTCGTGCATCCAAATCACTTAAAATTTGTTGGATGTTTTTCTTTCTAAAAAGCTTTTGAAACATGAGCTATTGATAAATTATTCTATGAATGTATAAAAAAAAAGCTTTTTCGGCCCTAATTTTTAAAGAATATTCAATTTTCCATTAGATTTGTAAGTATATGAGGAAATTACTACAAGAAAATAAAATTTTCTTAATCGCATACTTAGCCGTATTATTTACGGTATTAATGTTCAAATTATTCTATACTAAAGAAGAGATTTTCTTATTCATCAATGCTCATAATTCACCTTTTGGTGATTCTTTTTTTCCTATGATTACTCATTTAGGAGACGGTATTCTAATAATTGTTATTACGATACTTTTCCTATGGATAAGTTACCGCTATGCATTATTATCCTTATTGATATATACCATCAGTTCGCAAATAGTACAGATTTTAAAAAGAGTTTTTTTCAGTTCTTTCCCTCGTCCAAGTAAATATTTCGAGGGGAAAGCCGATTTGCATTTTGTCGATGGTGTTAGATTACATCAGATGATGAGTTTCCCATCTGGTCATACAACTAGCATTTTTGCATTTATGACATTCATGGCTATTATTACTAAAAATAAAACAATTGGGGCGTTATACGTCGTTATAGCTTGTATTGTAGCATTTTCAAGAATTTATTTATCTCAACATTTTTTAGAAGATACGATAGCTGGTTCAATAATTGGAGTTCTATCTGCCTTCACCATTACTTATGTGCTCGAAAGATATACTTGGTATAAATCAAGCTGGTTAGATCGATCATTAAGAAAAAATTAAAACTAATGAAGTTAGCTATCCAAAAATATTCGAATGAAATTCTCATTCTTATGTTGTCCTTATTCTATTTTGTGCCTTTTTTAGGTCAAGTACATTTATTCGATTGGGACGAAATTAATTTTGCTGAAGCAGCCAGAGAAATGATTGTATCTCAAAATTATTTTAATGTACAAATCGATTTTAAAGATTTCTGGGAGAAACCTCCATTGTTTATATGGATGCAAGTAATAAGCATGAAAATTTTTGGGGTGAATGAGTTTGCCGCTCGTTTTCCTAATGCTATGGCTGGAGTAGTTACTCTTATTACAATTTTCAGAGTAGGTAGGCAGTATTTAAATAAGCAATTCGCTTGGTTCTGGGTAATGTGTTACGCAGGAACCACACTTACACTGTTGTATTTCAAATCAGGTATCATGGATCCTTGGTTTAATCTATTTATTTTCCTTTCTATCTATCAGTTTACATTTTTAATGGAAAGAGGAAGAAACAAAACCATATTAAAAGCAGTTTTAGCTGGTTTGTTTTTAGGACTAGCTGTTATGGTAAAAGGGCCAGTAGCAATTCTTATTGCCTTATTGTGTTTAATAGTTTATGTAGTAGTACATCGTTTTGATGTTCCACTTCGTTTTGCAGAAATATTTGTCATAACAATAACTACAGCAATCACTTGCTTTTTATGGTTTGGAGTGCAAATGTTTACCGATGGTTTTTGGTTCTTAAGAGAATTTATTGTGTATCAAATTCGATTATTTACCACTCAAGATGCCGGACATGGAGGTCCATTTTTTTATCATTGGATAGTCTTATTATTCGGATGTTTTCCAGCCTCTATTTTCATGATAAAATCTTTTTTCATGAAATCAATGGCTACCGAGCATCAACGAATATTACTTCATTGGATGCAAATATTGTTTTGGGTTGTATTGATATTATTTAGCATCGTAGAAACTAAAATTGTTCATTACTCTTCGCTTTGTTATTTCCCATTAACTTTTCTAGCGGCATATGCATTGTATTATATGGTGCATGGTAAAACACGTTGGAACAAGATCATTCACTATTCTATTTATACATTAGGGATATTTATTTCTTTTATTTTATTAGCATTTCCATATTTGATGAACCACAAAACAGAATGGATACATTTAGTAAAAGATGCTTTTGCAGTAGGAAATTTACAAGCAAAAATTCAATGGACAATGTTAGATGCGGCAGGGGGATTTATTTTACTTGCAGGTCTAATAGTCTATTTTGTAATGAATCAAGCACATCATTATAGAAAGGCGGTTATCGCATTATTTGTTTCGATAATGATAATGGTATTTTTCACTAGTGTATTAATTGTTCCTAAAATAGAATTGTTTTCACAAGCTGCGGCTATAAGATTTTATGAGTCTAAACAGCATGAAAATGCATATGTTCAGCCTATGTATTTTAAGTCGTACGCACATTTGTTTTATACTCAAAAACATAAACCGACTAATCCATTAGCATACGACCATGAATGGTTGCGTTCAGGAAAAATTGATAAGCCTGTATATATTGTGGTGAAGAATACGAAAATGTCTGAGTTAGAAAAATACCCAGATATTAAATTGATGTACGAAGAAAATGGGTTTGCTTTTTATAAGCGTGAGATACCAAATTAGATATGGGATATGGGACATGGGACATGAGACATGGGACATTGGACATGAGACATGGGACATGAGATATAGCAAGTATTCCCATATCTCATATCCCATATCTCATATCCCATATCTCATATCTATTAAAGTGTAGCTTCTCCTACAGTCCAGTTACAAGGAGTTAATTCTCCTGTTTGTAATGCATCTAACACACGAATAACTTCGTTTACATTACGTCCAACGCTTAAATCATTTAAGCATACCCAACGAATTACACCTTCTGGGTCGATGATATAGGTTGCGCGATAAGCAATTTTCTCTTCAGCTTCTAAAATACCTAATTCTTCAGCTAAAGACTTAGAGGTATCTGCTAGCATTGGAAATGTAAGGTTACGTAAATCGTTATGGTCTTTTCTCCAAGCTAAATGAACGAATTCTGAATCTGTAGAAGCACCAATTAATTGAGTATTACGAGATATGAAGTCGATATTATGATTTCCGAATTCAGCAATTTCAGTAGGACAAACAAATGTAAAATCTTTTGGCCACCAGAACATTACTGTCCATTTGCCATTGTTAAACAATTCTTCCGAATTTAATGTAGAAAATTCATTGTTGTATTCAATTGATACAACTGATTTTTTGTTGAATGAAGGGAAAGTAGACCCAACCGATAATATTCTATTTTGCATTATACTGTTTTTTAATTTTTTGCAAATATCCGAAAATTTATCTGTAATTCACAGGGATACTTTGCATTGTAATGTAACTATTTGAAAAATAAAAAATCCCCAAACTACTAGTAAATACAATAGTTTGAGGATTTTGCGATGACTAAATTCTAATGTTTAGATTTTATTATTTAGACTATGCCAAGAACCACCATTTACAGTGTTTGCGAATCCTTTTGATTTCAAAAGATTTTTAGCCGCACCACTTCTCATTCCTGAAGCACAACATGTTATAATTGGTTGATTGCTTTTGAATTTCTTCAAGTTTCCAGAAAGTTGATCTAAAGGAATGTTTATCGATCCTTTAATATGGCCAGAATTGTATTCGCCTTTTGTACGTACATCAACAATAACACCGCCATTGGCAAGCATTTCTTTGTAATCGATTTTTTTACCTAAACCGAAAAGGGATAAAATAGAATTTAACATTGTGAATAGTGAGTAATGAGTAGTGTGTAATGAGTTATTTCTTTTTGGTGCTAATTCCAAAAATGCTGTAGATTGGGCAGTACCCAACAATAGAAGTTAATGTAAATACAGCTGCAATTGCAATAACCACCCATCCCATAGTGCCTTGAATTACGTCTGTTGAAAATAATATTACTAATAAAATTGATACTATCACACGAATGATTTTATCAATAGATCCCATGTTTGTTTTCATAATTTTGAGATTAAGTTAATTTGTTATTAAGTTATTAAGTTATTGAGTTAATAGGTTATTGAGTTAATAGGTTATAATTATTTATCAAAATAACTTAATAACCTAGTAACTTAATAACAAATATCACTATTCTCAAGAAAACAATATGTAGCAAATGTTACAGAAGCGTAATATTATTTCGAGCCAACTTTATTTGGTTCTCTCGTTCGAGTTGTTTTAGGATTCTAGAAACCACTTCTCTAACGGTACCAAGCTCGTCGGCTATCTGTTGGTGGGTTATTTGAATGGTTTTGTTATTGTTTATTTCAGACTTTTTTTGAAGGAAATTGAATATTCGTGTATCCATTTTCTGAAAAGCGACAGAATCTACTACTTGTAATAGTTCTTCGAATCTTTTTTGAAATATGCGAAAGAAATAAGAAGTCCACTCCGGAAATTCACGTATCCAATCCGAAGATGCAGAAATAGGAATAACTAGTAATTCAGAATCTTCTTCTGCAATTGCTTGGATTTGACTTTTTTCGGCATACATACTACCTAAAAGCGACATTACACAGCTTTCGCCAGGTTTGATATAATAAATTAGGAATTCTTTACCGTCGGCATCTTTACGAGTTACTTTTAATGCCCCGCTTAATAAAATAGGAATAGAGTTAATATAAGCGTCTTCTCGAAGAATAATATCATCTTGTTTGATATGTTTAATTACCCCAAATTGTTCGATTTTTGCTCTTAAAGCAGGGTTTTTCTTTAATTCTTCAATTTCGTCGATATTCATTATTTCTTATACTTTTTAAAAGAAAAATATTGAGCAGGTTTATGTAATACTCCTTTTTGCTTTTCGTCTAAAGGGATTAAATAATCGGCATTTTTTATAGATTTCCTGAAGTTACGTTTATCTAACTGAACATTCGACATGGCTTCGTATAAATTTTGAAGCTGGCTTAGGGTAAATTTAGGTGGCAATAATTCCCTCCCCATAATGTGTTGTTCAGGATGTTCTTTTATTATGTCTAAAGCTTTGGAAAGAATTACATTATGGTCGAATGCCAATTTTGGAATCTTTTTAATGCTTCTCCATATCGTATTTTCAGCAAAAGAACCCGCCAATGGACTAATATGGTCTATTCTCACTAATGCCAAATAAGCAACTGTAATTACTCTTGCATTTGGATCTTTTCGATATCCTTTTAGCCATTCCGCATCTTTAGGGTCAGAAACACGTTCTGGTTGTCCAAAAGTGAAGAATTGCTGTAGATATAAGCCTTTAATATGTGTTAGCTCATTTAATATTCTGTTTGCTGCATCATCTAAACTCTCATCATCATTAATTAAATCGCCTGGTAAGGCAAATTGGGATTTAAAGGTTTCAACATTCTGTTTATGAGGGTTTTTCTGCTTAATTAACAGCGCTTGTAATCGATTTTCTACTTCATCATAGCCCAAAACAACACAATCTACGGAGACGTAACTTTGGAAATAAGACTGCTTAATTTTCATTTTTTTTTCTTCAAAAGAAATACTTATTGTATTTTGTACAATTACTATTAAATTGCGTGGCTATTTATAGCAACACAACTAAAGTAAACATAATAAAATTATATAAATAAAATTTATAAAAATGTATTTAATTGCGGAGAGTGGATCGACAAAATGCGATTGGTTATTAGTCGACCAATCAGGGAATTACATGGATTTGTATAAAACCATGGGATATAATCCTTTTTTTCATAGTACAAATTTTATATACGATGATATTTCATCTCATAAAGATTTAGTACATATCGCTGAAAAAGTTGAACGTGTCTATTTTTATGGTGCTGGTTGCGAAAATACCAATCTAAATGCCATCGTAAAATTGGCATTAGAAAAAGCCTTTCAAAAAGCTACAGTATTTGTAGAACATGATATGAAAGCAGCCGCTTACTCTACTTACGATGGTGGTACAAATATTACATGCATTATAGGTACTGGGTCGAATTCTTGTTTATTTGATGGCAATACTATTTACGAAGAAGTACCTGCTTTAGCTTATATTCTAGGTGATGAAGCATCTGGTTCTTATTTAGGCAAAAAACTAATTGCAGCATATTTATATAAAAAACTTCCAAAAGAAATTGCATTTGATTTTGAAAAGGAATTTGGTTTAACGAAAGAAATGATTTTCGATCGCGTGTACAATAAACCTCATGCAAATGTGTACTTAGCAAGCTTTACAAGGTTTGTAGGCCGACATAAGGATCATCCGTTTATAAATAATTTTGTAATGCAAGGTATTAGAGAATTCTTCGAACACCATGTTTGTTGTTTCGAGAATTATCAAACTTTACCGATACATTTCATAGGTTCTGTTGCTTTTCATTTTCAAGAAGAAGTAAAAATTGTAGCTAAAGAAAATAATGTAACAATTGGTAAAATTATCAAAGAGCCAATTATGAACTTATTAGAATATCATATCAAATATCAATTCCAACAAGAAATTGCGTAAAGAATGAAAGCGTGTATTTTTGATTTAGATGGAGTTTTAGTAGACACTGCTAAATATCATTTCATTGCTTGGAAACGTCTTGCCAATGAGTTAGGAGTAGATTTTACAGAGCATGATAATGAACAATTAAAAGGTCTTTCGCGTGATGCTTCTTTAGATTATATTTTAGTGAAAGCATCAATCATTGCTACTACATCTGAAAGAGAAGTTTGGAAAGAACGTAAGAATAATTGGTACTTAGATTTAGTCAATCAAATGCCAGAAGATGAAGTACTACCCAATTGCAAAGAATTATTAGCCGAATTAAAAAAACATAATATTAAAATAGCACTAGGTTCTGCAAGTAAGAACGCTAAATTAATTCTGGATAGAGTAAATATTACACAATATTTTGACGCCATAATCGATGGCTCTAAAACCTCAAAGTCTAAACCCGACCCTGAGGTTTTTTTATTAGGGGCAAAGGAGATCGCATGTCAACCTGAAGAGTGCATAGTATTCGAAGATGCCATTAGCGGACTTAAAGCTGCAAAGTCTGGTGGATTCTTTGCCATAGGAATTGGAGAAGAAGAAGTATTAACAGAGGCAGATATAGTATTCCCTAATCTTTTAACATTAAATTACGAACAACTATTGAAGATTTTTAGAGGAGAATAAATGAAAAATTATTTTTTACATAACGATTGGCAAATTATTGAAGAAGGATTTAATCCGGAAATGCACGAAGCTGCTGAGAGTATTTTTAGTATTGGGAATGGGAAAATGGGTCAGCGTGCAATGTTTGAAGAAAACTATTCTGGAAAAACATTGCAAGGTTCTTATATAGCTGGTGTTTATTATCCTGATAAAACCCGTGTGGGTTGGTGGAAAAATGGATACCCTGAATATTTTGCTAAAGTATTGAATAGTCCGAATTGGATTACCATGGATATCCAAATTGATGGTGAAAGTATAGATCTATTCAAAAATAATCCTTCAAACTTTAAAAGAATTTTAAATATGAAATCAGGACTACTTCAACGTAGTTTTGATTATTCTACCTCTTCATCAAAGAAAATTTCTGTAGATGTAGAACGATTTATGAGTAAAGAAGACGATGAAATTGCTTGTATTCGTTATTCTATCACAGCTCACGATAATGCCTCTGTAGTTTGGAATTCAGGAATAGACGCCTTCGTGAAAAATACAGATGCTAATTATGATGAAATATTTTGGTCGAGAGTATCTGAAAAATCTGACAATGAAAAAGCTTGGTTGAAATCTAAAACCAACAAATTAAACTTTGAGATTTGTGAAGGTTTTTTTGTGAAAACATTTATTGATGGTGTAGAATTATCGAATGTAAAGTATACTTCAACAGATTGGAAAATAAATTCATCTTGGGAGTTCAATTTAGAAAAAGGAAAAACATATACCATGGAAAAATACGTAAGTATTGTTTCCAATATGTATTATGATGCAGATCAATTAGAACAAGCTTGCGCTGATAACTTAATAAAAGCAAAGCAATATGGGTATGATGAATTAAAAAATCGTCATGTAAATTCTTGGGCAGAAGTTTGGGAGAATGCAGATATCATCATTGAAGGTGATGTGGCAGCTCAACAAGGAATTCGATTTAATATCTTCCAATTAAATCAAACTTATACTGGTAGAGATCCTCGTTTAAATATTGGTCCAAAAGGATTTACAGGTGAGAAGTATGGAGGATCGACGTATTGGGATACTGAAGCTTACTGCTTACCTTTTTATTTAGGCACCTCTGATGCTAAAATCGCAAAGCAATTACTAAGATATCGTTATACTCAATTAGATAAAGCTATTGAAAATGCAGCTAAACTTGGATTCAACAATGGAGCAGCATTATATCCAATGGTTACTATGAATGGAGAAGAATGCCATAACGAATGGGAAATTACATTTGAAGAAATTCATAGAAATGGAGCAATTGCATTTGCAGTTTTTCAATATGAATTATATACAGGAGATAAATCGTATTTAAAAGAAGGTGGAGCAGAAGTATTATTAGGCATTTCTAGATTTTGGGCTCAGCGTATTCATTGGTCGGCAGCAAAAAAACAATATGTAATGCATGGCGTAACTGGCCCTAACGAATATGAAAACAATGTAAATAATAATTGGTACACGAATTATATTTCTAATTGGTGTATGAAATATACAACTGAAGTAATCAATTATATTGCCGAAACAGATAAAGAATATTATGTTGATTTCTGTACAAAAACAAATTTCAACACTTCAGAATTAGAAAAGTGGAGCGACATTACTTCGAATATGTTTTTCCCAGTTGATGATGAATTAGGAATATTCTTACAACAAGAAGGATACTTAGATAAAGAACAGATGATGGCTTCTGATTTGCCTTCATCAGAACGTCCGATAAACCAGCATTGGTCGTGGGATAGAATTTTAAGATCTTGTTTTATAAAGCAAGCAGATGTTCTTCAAGGTTTATTTTTATTTGAAGATCATTTTGATGAAAACACTTTACGTAGGAATTTCGATTTCTATGAGCCACGCACAGTTCACGAATCATCATTATCACCTTGTATACACGTTATTCAAGCTACTAAACTTGGGTACACAGATAAAGCATATGAATTGTATTTACGTACATCTCGATTAGATTTAGATGATTATAATAAAGAAGTTCATGAAGGATTACATATTACAAGCATGGCAGGTACTTGGATGGCTGTAGTGAATGGATTTGGAGGATTAAGAATTAAAGAAAACAAATTGAGTTTTTCGCCGATGCTTCCTAAACAATGGGATGGATTTAATTTCTTAGTTAGGTATAGAGATTCTATTCTCAATATTAAAATTGACAAAGAGAATATTTCAGTTAGCACTAATGCTATTACTACAGTAGATTGTGAAATATACGGAAATACTATTTCTCTAGAACCTAATAAAGTATATACTCAGGCCTTATTGAAATAATATGAAAATGTATAAATCAATTTTATGTGTTGCTATTTGTGTTGCTTTGCAATTAAATGCGAACGCTCAAAAAGCTTGGGGTGTATTAGCTAGCCCATTTCAATTTCAAGTGGATACAAGTAAGATTTTATTATCCGACTATTTCCCATTTCAAACTAAAATTGATTCAGTTAGATTACCTAAAGGTATACAGCTTGTAAAACTTACTAATACAGAATTAGTAATGTTTGGCACTTTAAATCAAGCCGTATCTGCCATTAAATTTTATAGTGGAACTGAACATTATGATATACCTTGTTTTGCGTCCGACAAATTTAATGTTGATTTAAACATTCAATTATCGACTGCAGTAAATGAATTAAAAATAAAAGGAACATTTAGTAATTGGGCACCAATAGATGGAGAAGCAGAAGCAATAGGACAATTGCCTTCAAAAATCTGGACTATACATTTATCGAAAGTCAATTCAGGCGAACATCAATATAAATTGATTGCAGATGGTGTAGAAACTAATGCAATAAATGCAAAGATTGTTTCAAACGGAATAGGAGGAACCAATGCGGTTATTAAGGTTGGTACAGAAGCTAAGTTCGCGCCTAGCATCATTACTGATAATTTCGTTTCTTCCACAGTTACTTTAAAAGCTACTAACATTGATGGCTATGTTGCTTTTTGGAATCATCATTTAATAGCAAACTCTACTTCGAAAAGTGGTAAAGTTACTATCAAAATTCCTGACGAAGCATTAAAAATTAATAGAAGTTATATTAGAGTTTATGCTTACGGTTCTGGAAAAATTGCGAACGATGTTTTAATCCCATTAGAAAAAGGAAGAGTAATTAATTCACCTGGATTATTAGATCGATTCGATCTCCATACACAAATAATGTACTTTATGATGGTTGATCGATTCAGTGATGGAGATCCAACAAATAATCCGAAACCACTAGAAGGTGTTGCTCCAATTGCCGATTATAAAGGAGGAGACATTAAAGGAATTCAGAATAAAATTAAAGAAGGATTTTTTGAGGATTTAGGATTTAACACTATCTGGCTTTCACCTATTTCTAAAAATCCGGATGGAGCATGGGGATATTGGAATAAAAAAATAACCACAAAGTTTTCTGCTTACCATGGGTATTGGCCGACTTCTTATTCATTAGTAGATAATAGATTTGGAACGAATGCAGGTTTCACTAATTTAATAACAGATGCACATTCAAAAGATTTAAATATCGTTTTAGATTTTGTTGCACATCATATACATACCGATCATCCATTATATAAAGCACATCCAGATTGGGTTACTCCATTATATTTACCCGATGGTTCTATGAATACAGAACGTTGGGATGATTATCGTTTAACAACATGGTTCGATACGTTCTTGCCTACATTAGATTTTCAACGTAAAGAAGTCAACGAAATTATTTCCGATTCGGTAATGTATTGGGTTAGAAATTTTGATATCGATGGATTTAGACATGATGCAAGTAAGCATGTACCTGATGTGTTTTGGAGAACATTAACGTTGAAGATTAGAAATGAAATGCAGATGAAAAATAGATCTACATTTTATCAAATTGGAGAAACGTATGGTAGCCCGGAATTGATAGGATCATATGTAAACTCAGGTCAAATGGATGGGCAGTTTGATTTCAATATGTATGATGCAGGAGTTAATGCATTTGCATTAGATGCAGATAAAGATGGAAGTGTAAAGGCATTTGAACGATTGAATAATACAATTAAACAAAGCTTTAAATATTATGGTGCGCATCATCTAATGGGTAACATTAGTGGTAACCAAGATAAACCTAGGTTTGCATCGTTAGCAGATGGATCGGTAAAAACAGATGAGGATACAAAGTTAGCAGGTTGGACAAGAGATATTCAACATGCAGGAGTAAAAGGGTATGATAGAATGGCTCAGATGATGGCTTTGAATTTCACACTTCCTGGTATTCCTGTTGTGTATTATGGCGACGAAATAGCTATGCCAGGTGGAAACGATCCAGATAATAGAAGAATGATGAAGTTTGCTGGATATACTGAAGAAGAAACAGAATTAAGAAACAAGGTTCAAACTTTAACTAATCTTAGAAAAAATAATTTAGAACTATTGTACGGCGACTTTACATCCGTGCCATGTACAGAAGGTTTTTATGCGTATGAAAGAAATTATTTCGGTAAAAAATCTTTAATCGTATTTTCTAAAAATGCTGGTGAAGTAAAAATCAATATCAAAACAAAAGGGGTAGTGAAAACTAATTTCAAGCATGAAATAAAAGCAACTTCTTCAGAAATAATAATCAATTTAAAAAACGACGATTTCGAAATCTTAAATTATGAATAGAACAATTAAAAACGCACTTATCATTATTTTTATGATGATTGGTAGTATTTCTAATGCACAATTAGTGCAGCCAGAATGGTCTAAAAATGCAGTAATGTACGAAGTGAATATTCGTCAATATACACCAGAAGGAACATTCAATGCATTTACGAAAGAATTACCTCGTTTAAAAGAATTGGGTGTTGATGTAATATGGATAATGCCTATTCATCCTATTGGAGTTAAAAACAGAAAAGGTACAATGGGAAGTTATTATAGCGTAAAAGATTACACCGATATAGCTCCAGAATATGGTACTAAGGATGACTTCAAAGCATTAGTAAACAAGGCACATAGTTTAGGAATAAAAGTATTAATTGATTGGGTAGCTAATCATTCAGCTTGGGACAATGCTTGGATTACAGAACATCCAGATTGGTATGTTCATGGAAAGAATGGGGAGATAGTAACACAATACGATTGGACAGATGTTGCGAAATTAAATTACGATTCAAGAGAAATGCGTCAAGAAATGATTCAGTCGATGAGATATTGGGTGAATGAATTTGACATTGATGGATATCGTTGCGATGTAGCATTTTTAGTGCCTGTAGATTTCTGGGAAGAATTACGTTTAGAACTTGATGCTATTAAACCTGTATATATGTTAGCCGAAATGGAGTGGAACGCTGATATTAATCCAGAACCTAATACTTATTTTAATAAAGCTTTTAATGCTGCTTACGGATGGAGTTTCATGGGTACTTCAAAAGATTATGTTACAGGAAAGAAAAGCTTAGCTGATTTCAAAAAAGAATTGACGGAAAATTATAATAAGTTTCCTAATCATATGCATAAACTATATTACTTAACCAATCATGATGAAAATTCTTGGAACGGTACAGTAGATGAGAAATATGGTAAAAATTGGCAGCAAGTAGGAGTAATGGTTTATACATTACCTCAAGCTATGCCATTAATATATACAGGTGAAGAAGTAGGTTTGAATCGTAGACTAAGTTTCTTCGAGAAAGATGCAATCAAAAAATCAGAATGGGCAAATACTTCTAGAACGGCATGGTATAAAAAAATGACTACATTGAAACACGAAGTGCCAGCATTTAGAAATACAAATACATTATCTACTTGGAACGAAATTAAAGTTTCATCTTCAAAAGCTGATGTATCTAATGTTGTATATGCTTACTCTCGTACAAACAAAGAAAGCGAAGCTTATGTGTTTTTAAATTTCAGTAGCATGCCTGTGGAATTAACAACTTCAGATGTGGAATTATATAATTTAGGTAAAGCATATAAAACTGAATCTAATGCAACACAAATCATAAAAGATAACACATTGTTATTAGCACCTAATTCATATATCATTTATTATAAATAAGGCTTATGTCATTGTTAGAAAAACCACGATTAAGTTTACTTCAAATATTCAACATGAGCTTTGGGTTCATGGGGATTCAATTTGGTTTTGCATTACAGAATGGAAATGCAAGTGGAATACTTCAAAATTATGGGGCGCATGTAGAACAGCTTTCTTGGTTTTGGTTAGTGGCACCATTAACTGGAATGATTATTCAACCTATCATAGGTTATTATAGCGACAAAACATGGGGAAGGTTCGGTAGAAGAAAGCCTTATATTATGGTTGGAACTTTACTATGTTGTTTAGCATTATTGCTTTTGCCAAACTCTGCTTCATTTTTTCAAGCTAAGTCTGCATTATTAATTGGAGCAGGTATGTTGATGGTAATGGATGCAAGTATCAATATAGCTATGGAGCCCTTTAGAGCTTTAGTTGCTGATAATTTATCATCTAAACAAAGTACTTTAGGTTTTTCAATTCAAACATTTTTAATTGGTATAGGAGCTGTTGCTGGTTCTTGGTTGCCATATATTTTACACGAATATTTTAGCGTGTCTTCATCAGCGCCATCAGGATTTGTAGCAGATAATGTTACCTATTCATTTTATGTAGGCTCGGCTGTATTCTTAATTTGTATTTTAATTACCGTTTTGTTTTCTAAAGAATACCCACCTTCGGAATACGAAAAATATCACGGCAAATCGACCGACGAACACACTAAGTTTAGTAACATATTTTCTGATTTCAGAAAAATGCCAACCGCAATGCGTCAATTAGGCTTAGTGCAATTTTTCAGTTGGTTTGCTTTATTTAGCATGTGGGTGTTTACTACACCTGCAATTGCTAATCATGTTTTTAAATTACCAATTGAAGATACAAGCAGTGATAAATTTCGTGAAGCACAAAACTGGACAGGTATAATATTCGGTGTGTACAACGGAGTTTCAGCATTATATGCCTTGATGTTGCCACGCATAGCTAAATTATTAGGAAAAAAGAAAACACACGCATTCTCATTAATTGCCGGTGGTGTTGGATTAATTAGTATGTACTTTGCCGATAGTAAAACAGATCTTCTGTTTTCTATGGTAGGAGTTGGTTTTGCTTGGGCTTCAATTTTATCAATGCCTTATGCAATTCTTGCCAATAAAATACCTTCTGGTAAAATGGGTGTTTATATGGGAATCTTTAATTTCTTTATTACTATTCCTCAAATTGTAAACGGTATTATCGGTGGTCCAATAGTAAGAACTATCTATTCTAATCAAGCAATTTATGCTGTAGTATTAGGCGGAGTATTTATGCTTTGTGCGGCAGTATCTGTTTTGTACGTTCAAGATAATAATTAGAACTATAGAATAATAGAAGAGTAGAATAGTATTTCTCTACTCTTCTATTGTTTATCTTTTTTATAGCTCTAAAATCAACAATTCTTTTGCATCAATTTCTATTGAATTCAAATTGATGTTTCGGTTATCAATAATATTTTTTCCCGAAGATTTTCCTTTTAATATATCTTGGAATCTTTTTGTATCAACTGTCTTCTTAGCTTTGTTACTATTGTATATAACAAAAGCTACACTATTACCAGTATATCTTGCATAAGCGTAAATACCATCTTGTGGAATAAACTGCATTAATTTGCCTTCTTTAAAAGCAGGACTATTTACTTTCCAGTTCTGAATAGTTTTTATATAATTAATTACATCATTTTCTTCTGCGGATCTTTTTGAGGCATCAAATTTATTTATTGCGTCTTCTTTCCAACCCCCACTAAAGTCTTCACGAATAATTCCATGCGAACCTTTACCTTTCATTAATACTTCTGTTCCGTAAAATATGCAAGGTATTCCACGCATAGTTAGCATTACACCAAGTGCCGTTTTTAATTTAGACACATCACCTTTTACTGTTGATAGAAATCGATCTAAATCATGATTGTCAATGAAAATGACATGATGATAAGGGTCGTTATATAAATAATCTTGACTTAAATTATAATACAATTTAGAAACACCTTCTGTCCAACCGAAATCTTGATCTACAAATTCATCCATTGCAAAACAGAACTGAAAATCGAGCACGTTTTGCATCTCTTCATTGTACTTTTTGTTTTTTGGTGCAAAATAACTTTGCATAGGTACAGCATGTTCCCATATTTCACCAAAAATACTTAGCTGAGGAAATTCTTCTCTAATTTTCTGATACCACTCCACCATAAATTCATGGTCGGGATAAGTATAGGTGTCGATGCGAATCGCATCGAGCTCTGCATAATACAGCCACCAAAGAGTTTGCTGAATCATAT
>JACCDN011023520.1_pt1 | contig 19364 bp, 18 predicted proteins | sample 7441691 | NCBI WGS metagenome assembly JACCDN01 (sample SAMN15323439, study PRJNA562643) | freshwater metagenome | isolation source: river surface water | place: USA:Blue River Watershed | collected 2017-08-16 | reverse complement strand
TTACAAGGAGAGGGTCGGCAGTTCGAGCCTGTCATCACCCACCACTTAAAATTCTAACAAAGCTCCCTTCCTCAGTCCTCGCAAATCAAACCTTTGCAACTCTTTTACTATCTAATAAAAACAAAATTATTGTTGTCAGATTTATCTTTTGAGAAGAAATATTTCTCAGAGTTGAATTTTTTAATATCTCGATAACTAGTTATTTTGTTTTTAATGATAAAATTCGCCATCAAGCCGCGCGCTTTCTTGGCGTTAATTCCAATAATTTTATAATCGTTACCCTTCTTTTCTTTAAAAATAATATTGATGATTTCGCTTGAGATTTTTTTGCTATTTATCACAGAAAAATATTCTTCCGAAGCCAGATTAATTAATGACTCATTTCCACCAACCTTAGATTCTAAATTGAGATATTCTGATATTTTATCTCCCCAAAAATTATAAAGATTTTTAACAAAGAAATTTTTATTAAACGAAGTTCCCATCTCAAGACGATAAGGCTGAATCAGGTCTAACGGCTTTAAAATTCCATATAATCCCGACAAAATTCGTAGATTTTTTTGAGCAAAAATAAAATCCGAATCATCGAATTTTTCTACCTCAATTGCTTTATAAACATCGCCATCAAAAGCCAATAAAGCTTGCTTCGAATTATTTATAGCAAACTTATCAGAAAAATTTTTGAATCTTTCGCAATTAAGATCAGCCAATTTATCGCTGATTTTCATTATGTTTTTTAGGTCTGCGGATGTTAATTCTTTTAGCTCGGAGACAAGTTTGATCGCCTCGTTTTTAAAATGAGGAATTGTGAAATTCGAGCAAGAGGCGGGCGAATTGTAATTTAATGATTTTGCTGGAGAGAGTAAGATAATCACAATTATAACTTTGTTTTAGATAGAGAAAAATTGATTATTGCCATTCCAAAAACAGCCGCCAAGAAAGACGCGAACAATACAGCAATTTTAACCTCGTCAAAAAGAATGGCATTTTCTTTAAATGCCAAAGATCCAATGAAAAAACTCATCGTAAAGCCAATTCCGGTTAATATTGTAACGCCATAAAACTCAAACCAACTAACTTCTTTTCCAGTTAAGCTGCGCGGCAAATGTGTGATTTTTAGTTTGATGGCAATAAAGCTAAACAGCATTATGCCGATTTGCTTTCCAAAGAATAACCCACAGACAATGCCGAGAAATAATGGCTGAGTTACAACATCTAAGGAGAAATCTGCAATTCTTACTCCGCTATTTGCAAAAGCAAAAATGGGTAGAATTATAAAATTCACCGCTGGAGCAATTTTCTTAATTAAATTTTTCAGCATATTTTTCTTATGAGGAATAAACATTGCCAAAACAACCCCTGCAACCGTTGGATGAATTCCAGATTTTAAAACCATTAACCACAAAGCAACTCCAAGCATCAGATAAAAAGAAACCGTGGTAGAATTTCGAAAGTTCAACGCAGCCAAACCTGCAAAGACTATAAAGCTTAGCAACAAGTAGAATAAACTTAAACCCTGAGAATAAAATATGGCGATAATCAAGATCGCCACCAAATCATCGAAAATTGCTAAAGAGATCAAAAAAACCTTTAGAGACTTAAAAATCTTTTTACCAAATACACAAATTACGCCATAAGCAAATGCGATGTCGGTTGCAGTCGGAATTGCAAAGCCTTTTAAATTTTCTTTGTGATCAAAATTAAATATTAAAAAAATCAAAGCCGGAACAACAACGCCACCAATAGCTGCAATCGCTGGAAGCATTGCTCTTTTTTTACTTGATAACTCACCAACGAGAACTTCTTCCTTTAATTCCAAACCAACTAATAGAAAAAATATTGCCATCAAAGCGTCATTAATCCAATCACGCACTGACATGTCTTTGTAAAGACCAACAATTTCAAAATTTATTGGCAAATTTATAGTGAAGAACTTCTGATAAAAAACGAACCCTTCAGAATTTGCTACCCAAAGAGCTGCTATTGTCGCTATCAATAAAAATATTCCAGTTGAGGCCTCTAGCTCAAATATTTTTTTTACGCGATGTATCATTTTTAAATCTTGATTTGAATTGCAATTGTTTTGCTTTTAGCTTGAAGCACGAATGCTTTCTTAAGAAAAAACCAAAAAATTTTTGGGTGATCAATGCCGAAAACAGGTAAACTTGTTAGTGGTTTTAGAGTCTTCAAGTCCACAACTTTTTCGCAAAAAAAGATATAATTCATCATTTGGTTGAACAAGGTCAAAAACCAACAACTTTAGTAATTTCATGTGCCGATTTGCGACTATCTCCTAATATAAAATTCCTTGAGCTAATTGCTTAAAAATCAGATCTGAGATTTATTTTTCATCCAATCCACTTCCTCCGCCCATCACTTTGTAAAGAGTGATTAAATTCGCCATATAATCTTTCTTCGCGATAACTTGATTTTGCTGAGCTGTCAGAAAATTAATTTTATCTTCAATAACATTAAGAGAGCTACTAATTCCAACCTCATTCTCTAACTTGGAAATGTCGTTTAATTTCTTTTTATTAATCAGAATCTTGTCAGCAGATTCCATTTGAGATTTAATAGCCTCCCTTTCAGCAAGTTGATCTAGAGATTCTCTAAAAGCTGTTTGAATTGCCTTTTCATATTGGGCAATTTCAACTTTCTTGCGCAAATCAGCTAACTTCAAATTATAAACATTTCTCCCGCCAGCAAAAAGCGGCATATTAATTTGCGGCGTGAAAGCCCAAGTTTTTGAATCAAATAATGTTGCAGTTTCGCGCGAAGCATATCCGTAATTTCCGGTTAAGGTAATTGATGGAAAAAATGCTGCTCGCGCCGCTCCAATATTTGCATTTGCACTTTTTAGTTCATGCTCGGCTTGTTGAATATCTGGACGAGAAAATAAAGTTTCTGAAGGAATAAAATCTAATAACTCTTCCTTAATTTTTATGTCATTCAACTTTGCTTCTTCTTGAGGTAAGGCACTTCTATCAAAAACCCCAATTAAAAGCATTAGAGCATTTTCATCTTGCTTCACCAATTTTTTGTAAATCTCAAAATTACTTTTTGCTTCTTCAATTATGCTCTCTCCATTCAATAAGTCGGTTTGCGAATCAATTCCAACTTTATAGCGCATTTCAATAAATTTATACTTGTCGTTTTGCGCCTTCAAAATTTCTTCAGAAATTTTGAGCAACTCACGATCTAAAAGAAGCTGCAAATAAGAGTTGGAGACTTCGGAAATTAAAGAGATTTTGGTAACATTTCTTGCTTGCCTCGAAGCCAAAAAATCTTCCTGCGCCGATTTTTTTAAAGAACGCAATCTACCAAAAAAATCTACCTCATAACTTGCAAAAGAAAGATTGGCGCGAAATTGCTTCTTTGGCATAAAGCTTGCAAAAGCTCCCGGAACGCCCTGCTTTGTTTTGGATGCAACCGCATTAACTGAGGGAAAAAGATTTGAGCGCTCAATTCCATGAATAGCTTGAGCCGATTCAATATTAAGATTTGCCACACGCAGATCTCGATTGTTAAACAAAGCAGTTTGAATTGCGCGATGTAAATCTGGAGATTGAAAATATTCCTGCCAAGAAATGATGGTAATTTTTTTCTTAGAAGCGTTTTCAGATTGAGTAATTGGTAATTCAACTTTTGGACGATTGTAATTTGGTGCTAAAGTGCATGCCGAAATCGCCGAAACTAAAACCGCCAGACCTAATGTTTTTTTTATTTTCATAAATTTAAGACGATTTTTTGCTGATTTTTTTCGCGAATTTTTCCACCAAAACATAAAACATTGGCACAAAGAATGTGGCAATAAAAGTTGCCGCCAACATTCCACCCATCACACCAACACCAATTGCGCGCTGACTTGCAGAACCAGCTCCGGTTGCCATTGCCAAAGGAGAAATTCCAAGCATAAATGCCATTGAAGTCATCATGATCGGACGAAATCTCAGCTTAGTTGCAATCAATGTTGCCTCAATTGCGCTATGTCCTTTTTGATAAAGATCGCGAGCAAATTCTACGATTAGAATCGCATTTTTTGCTGAAAGACCAATTGTTGTCAAAAGACCAACTTGGAAATAAACGTCATTGCTCATGCCAAAAAACATCGAGGCAAGAACAGCTCCAATTACACCGAAAGGCACAACCAAAATTACTGAAAAAGGAATTGACCAACTTTCATAAAGTGCCGCGAGCGACAAAAAAACAACAAGCAATGAAATGGCATAAAGCATAACCGTTTGTGAGCCAGATTTTTTCTCTTCATAAGAAATTCCTGACCAAGCGTAATCAACTCCCTGAGGCAATGATTTAACTATTTTCTCCATTTCATTCATCGCAGTTCCAGAGCTGACTCCAGGAATTGCTCCACCTTGAATATTTACGGAAGAAATGCCATTAAAACGCTCTAATTTTGGCGAACCGAATGTCCAATGCGCTGAGGAAAAACTGCTAAATGATACCATTTTATCATCTTTGTTACGCAAATACCATTTTTGTAAATCTTGCGGAGTCATGCGATATTGCGCCTCTCCCTGTAAATACACTCTTTTAACTCTGCCTTTATCAATAAAATCGTTTACATATGTCGATCCCCAAGCCGACTGCAAAGTTTGATTAATGTCGGCAAACGAAATTCCAAGCGCTGCAGCTTTTTCGTAATTGATGTCAATTTTATACTGCGCCACATCACTTAAGCCATTTGGTCTCACGCCAATTAAAAGAGGGTTTTGCGATGCTAATCCAAGCAATTGGTTACGAGCACTTACCAAGTTATCATGCCCCAATCCACTGCGATCAATTAACTGCAAATCAAAACCAGAAGCATTACCTAGTTCACGAATTGGTGGTGGAAAAAATGTAAATACAAAAGCATCTTTTATTTGCGACAATTCTCCCATTGCTCGCCCTGAAATTGCAGCCACTCCCTGGTCTGGACGCTTACGCAAACTCCAATCTTTTAAACCAACAAATCCAAAACCTGCATTTTGAGCGCTGCCGGCAAAACTAAATCCTGCAACCGTAAAAAGATGGTCGATATTTTCAGATTCTTTTTCCAAGAAATAATCTTCCACCTGCTCTAAACTTTCAGCCGTACGTTCAAGAGTTGAGCCACTTGGAGTGTTAACCATCAAATACATCATGCCCTGATCTTCAACTGGTAAAAATGATGTTGGTAAGCGGCTAAATAAAAATACCAAACCACCAATCATTACTACATAAATCATGAAGAATTTGTATGTGTGGCCAATAATATTGTTAGCTTTGTTGGTATAAAAATTTCTGCCTTGATCCAGTTTTTTATTGAAAAAACTTATAAATTTATTTTGTGAAAATTGATGATCTTTTTTTGCCGGCTTCAAAATTGTTGCACAAAGCGACGGCGATAAAATCAACGCCACCAACACCGAAAGCGTCATCGAAGAAACAATGGTAATTGAAAACTGGCGATAAATCGCACCAGCCGAACCATCAAAAAATGCCATCGGAATAAACACCGCCGAAAGAACCACTGCAATTCCAATCAAGGCGCTTGTGATTTGTTGCATTGATTTTCGCGTCGCTTCAATTGGCGACAAACCCTCTTCTTGCATTATTCGCTCAACATTCTCCACAACAACAATTGCATCATCTACCAGCAATCCAATTGCCAAAACCACTGCAAACATTGTTAAAGTATTAATGGTAAAACCGCAGGCAAATAAAATTGCAAAAGTGCCAAGCAAAACAACTGGCACGGCAATTGTGGGAATCAAAGTGGCGCGAAAGTTCTGCAAGAAAAGCAGCATCACTAAAAAAACTAACAGAATGGCAATCAGCAAAGTTTCAACCACTCCGATTATTGATAATTTGATGAATGGAGTTGAGTCGTAAGGATAAATAACCTGCACACTTTTTGGTAAAAATTGCTTCATCTCTTCAACTTTCGCTTTGACATTTTTAGATGTTTCAAGCGCATTCGCACCACTAGCTAAAATAACTGCCATTCCCGCCGCAGGGTGGCGTTTATAACGCGCTACAGAATCGTAGCTTTGCGATCCAATCTCAACTTTTGCCACATCTTCAAGACGAACCTGAGCGCCATTTTTGTTTACGCGCAAAATAATTTTTTGAAAATCTTCAACGGTTCTTAATTTTGACTGAGCTTTAATTGTGGCATTAATTTGCTGACCTTTAATTGATGGCAAACCGCCAAGCTGACCAGCGGAAACATCGGCATTTTGTAATTTAATTGCCGCAATCACTTCTGCGATTGTTATTTTGTAACCATAAAGTTTATTTGGATTAACCCAAATTCTCATTGCGCGCGGATCGCCAAAAATCGTCACATTTCCAACGCCGTTAATACGAGAAATATTATCTTTCATGTCAGAAAGCAAAATGTCTCCGAGCTCGCCCTCGCTCACAGAATCATCTTCTGAATATAAACCAATTACCAAAAGAAAGTTGTTATTCGATTTATTTACGCGCACGCCTTGTTGCTGAACCTCTTGAGGAAGAAGTGGCATTGCAGATTGTAACTTATTTTGCACCTGAACTTGCGCAATATCTGGATCAGTTTTTGGCTCAAAAGTTAGAGTAATAGTAACATTTCCATCAGCGTCGCTGCTTGAGGTAAAGTAGCGCAGAGAATCAATTCCGGTAAGACTTTGCTCGATTACTTGCGTCACGCTATTTTCTAAAGTTTCTGCCGAAGCTCCTGGCATTGCCGTTGAAATTGAAACTGAAGGCGGAGCAATATTTGGATATTGTTCGATGGGCATTTTAAATAGCGACAAAGCGCCAGCAAGCATTACAATGATTGCTAAAACCCAAGAAAATATTGGTCGATTAATAAAGAAATTAGACATGATTTAATTATTTTTTAACTTCCGCTTTTGCATCAGGGTTTTCAAAGGGAGTTGAGGTAACTTTAGATCCGTCAGCAATTTTTTGGTAACCCTCAACAATCACAATATCACCATCATTTAACCCTTCCAAAACAACCCAAGAGTCACCAGAAACTTTATCAGCTTTAATTGGGCGCGGCTTTGCAAAATCACCCTCCACAACCCAAACCATCAATCCACCGTCAGGCATACGAATCGCAGCTCTTTGTAAAACCAAAACCGCCTCAATTGGCTTGAGATGCAATTTTGCCGTAACAAACATTCCGGGAATTAATTTTTTATCTTTGTTGGAAAATAAAGCGCGCAAACGAATTGAGTCAGTGCTTGAATCAGCAAAAACTTCAGAAAATTTTAGCCTTCCTTCCGCAACATAATTAGGATCATCAGTTTCTACGCTAACTAAAATTTCTTTTTGCTCACCAAGCCTCAATATGTCTTTTGTAGGCTGAACCATATCAACATAAATTGGATCAAGCTCTGTAATTGTAGTTAAAATCTCAGCCTGATTTGCCGTAACTAAAGCACCTTCTGTGTAATTTGTTTTTCCAATATAGCCAGAAATTGGCGCCAAAACCTTTGTATAGTTAAAATGAGTTTTAGCTTTTTTGGCATCAGATTCAGCTTGCGCAAAAGACGCTTCAAGATCTTCAAATTCTTGCTTACTTACCGCGTCCTGTTCGAGCAAGATTTTATAACTATCTCTTTTGGCACTCAAAGTTCTTAGATTTCTATCCGCGCTTTTTGAAGCAGCCTGATAAATTGACGGATCAATTTCATAAAGCTGCTGACCTTTTTTAACAAAACTTCCTTCTGTGAATTTTACTTTCTTAATCACGCCTTCAATTTGTGGACGAACTTCAGAAATTTTAGAAGCCTCAACTCGCGCCGGCAACTCTTGAAACAATTGTACATTTTGCTTTTGAACAACAATAACTGAAACCGCTGCAGCGCCAAAAGAGTTTGAATCATTAACTTGAGCACGCTTTGAATTTGCAAAAAACAAATATCCGATGATCGCAACTATAACAAAAAAAATAGTAGTAATAACCTTATTGTTGATTTTATTTTTCATAATTTTCTATTTCTAAAAAGGGCACCTAACCAAAGTCTCCAAATTTAACTCAAATTTTATGAAAAAAATTCTAGTAAAAAACTCGGTTGTTGAAATTGATGGCGATGAAATGACCAGAATCATTTGGAGAATGATTAGAGAAAAACTAATTCTTCCTTACCTTGATGTAAACCTTCAATATTTTGATCTTTCTGTTGAAAATCGCGATTCAACAAATGATCAGATTACCATAGATGCAGCCAATGCTATCAAAGCTTGTGGCGTTGGAATAAAATGCGCTACAATCACTCCTGATGAAGGTCGTAAAAAAGAATTCAATCTAAAAGAAATTTGGAAATCACCAAACGGAACCATTAGAAACATTTTAGACGGAACAGTTTTTCGCGAACCAATCGTTTGCCAAAATGTTCCCAGAATCGTTTCAAACTGGACTTCTCCAATCATTGTTGGTCGCCATGCTTTCGGTGATCAATATAAAGCAACTGACTTTGCGGTTCCAGGAAAAGGTAAGCTCACAATAAAATTCGAAGGAGAAAATGGCGAAATAATTGAGCGCGAAGTTTTTAATTTTAAAGGCCCTGGAATTGCTTTGGCAATGTACAACACTGACGAATCAATTCGCGGATTCGCTTATTCATGCTTTAACCTAGCGCTTCAAAAAAACTGGCCACTTTATCTCTCAACCAAAAATACAATTTTAAAAAAATATGACGGTCGCTTCAAAGATATTTTTGCCGAAATTTACGAAAAAGAATTCAAAGAAAAATTCGCCGCAGCAAATATAACTTATGAACATCGCTTAATTGATGACATGGTCGCCTCCGCCTTAAAATGGAGCGGAAACTTTATTTGGGCCTGCAAAAATTATGATGGAGATGTTCAATCTGATTCAGTGGCGCAAGGCTTTGGATCTTTAGGTTTAATGACTTCGGTTTTAATTACGCCAGACGGAAAAACCATGGAAGCTGAAGCGGCACACGGCACGGTCACGCGTCATTATCGCGATCATCAAGCTGGAAAACCAACTTCAACCAATCCAATGGCTTCAATTTTTGCCTGGACTCGAGGACTAGAATTTCGCGGCAAACTTGATGGCAATCAGGAATTAATAGATTTTTGTCACAAATTAGAAAAAACCTGCATTGAAACTGTTGAGTCTGGAAAAATGACCAAAGACCTGGCGGTTTGCATTCATGGAAATTCTGTAGAACACGGCAAACACTATCTTTACACTGAAGAGTTTTTGAATGCAGTTGAGAAAAATTTAGCAGCAAAAACTCACTAAAATTATCTTAAAAACCCTCTGCTAGCAATAACAGAGGTTAGTCTTTTTAACTCTTTTGCTAAATCCGTCGCTTCATTTTCTAGCGCAAAACTTAAAAAAGACCTTCTCTCTTTATTAAATAAACCAACCTGATGACTTAGAGATAGAATTCCAAAAGCATTAAATGCAACTCCGCCATCAAGAAGAATTTTTATCTCTCCAAGATTTTCAGCATCATATTGCTTAAGGCCTTCTATTAAAGATGGAGCACTAACTCTTAAGCCAGCAGAATTAAAAAGTTTTAACTTAATTTTTTGATACTTCTTAATCTGCTTCGCGGCATCATCGCTATTATTTTCTTGAGCAATTTTTAAAGACTCTTCCCACTTATCCGCGCCATAATTCATAAGCAAAACCACCATTTCTGAAAGATTATTTTTTGCTGCAAAATCTAAGGCAGTAAATCCAAAATCAGTTTCTTTATCTTTATCTATACCAGCATTCAAAAGTATGGTTGCACTCTTGGTAAAATTTCCAATTGCTGCGTAATGCAGAGCGCTCATTTTATGATTATCGACAACTGTTTGTGCGTTTACATCAGCTCCAACTGACAATAGAAATTTCAGCGTCTCAACACTACCAAACTCAGCAGCAACAATTAATGGCGTAAGACCAAATCCGGTTTTGATCTCCTTATTGACTCCAGCATCAATTAATAACTTAACCACCTTAACGTGATCAAATTGAGCCGCATAATGAATCGGGGTCCAATTGCGTTTTTTTTCTGAAGCCTTTGCATTTCTATCAGCGCCAGCAGCAATTAAAAGTTTAACTATATTTAAATGACCATTGATTGCCGCAAAGTGCATCGGGGTAAAACCATCCAAATTACACAAGCTAACATAATTATCTAAAGATTGCTCAAGAGCTTTTTCTACATCGCGATCATCACCAAATTTTGCAGCAAGATGCAAAATTGAATTACCAGAAACCCCAAATCGCAAATTCATTAAACTTTGTTTTCGCTCTACATTTTGAGCAGAAGAAATTTCATCGACATATAATGAAACTGCATTTTTTACCTGCAAAAGCTCATCTTGTGAAATTCTAAACAAGGTTCTTTCGGAGTTTTTGTCTAAAAAATTTTTTAATTCCGGCTGCATTGTTGTTATTTTTTAAATTATGAGATTGCTTAGCGACCACGAGAATGTTGCCTTCCAGCTTCTCTCTCTTTGGCTTCAATCATACTCGCCCAAAAACCTTTGTCACCACGCTTGTTTAGAATTTGCGCTGACTGAATTAAATAAGTCAACTTCTGACCCAGAATCATCGAGGTCCAAAAACCAACTGGTTTTACAATATCAACAATATCAATACTGTTCATCTCCTGCTTTTCAAATTCTCTATCTTGAGATTCAATAATTTCGTAACTTCCGTTTTGAGATCCCTGCTCTCTTAACTTAGCTTTAACTTCCGAGTGAGCTCGAGGAATTTCTTCTTTCTTGCGCATTAACTCTTCGTCTTCTTTGCGAAAATTTTTCTTACTAGAGAAAATAATTTTTTTACTAGCTTTTTTCAAATATAAATAACGCTTGTAAGCTTTATTCAGAAGAAAAATTAGTACAATTCTTGCAACAACTATCAGACAAAAAACCGCAACAAAAATCACCAATAAGATTGGAGCGGAATTTTTAACAGCATTATAAAGCTCTACAATCATTGAACATCCTCACAAATTTGCCTCATTTTTTCATAAGCCTGAACAAAACCAATTAAAGAATAAGTGTCGGAAGAAATTTTCCCGTCATGAGCCACGCCACTAACAATCATATCATCATGTTTTTGCATTTCTTTAATAACATCTATGTCATCGTTCTTGTCATTTGCCCAAGCCATTGCTCGATAAGGAAATAAATAGAACTTTCTAGAACCAAAAGAAACTTCTACATTGGAATTTTTGTTATAAATAAATCCAGCAGAGGTGCTGATTTCATTCGCATCATTTTCAATACTTGTTACTAAAAAGAAGGATTCTCCCCTTTTGTCATAATTTCCATCGCGCTTAATTGGGGTTGAAGCAAGATAGCAAATAGTTTTATCTCCTCTTTCAATTTTAAAAACATTCCAATCTTGAAATTTACCCTGCAACTCCTGAGCAGAAACTGCCAAAGAAGCGGTAAGTAAGAAAATCAACAATAAGTGTTTAATAGCACATTTCATAACTTGACTTCTTGGGGTTAAAAAAATATTTTGCCGGTCTATTTTTAGGCTTTAAAAATCCTTAGTTTAAGTTCTTTGCTGTCAAACAAGATCATGAACGAATTTTAAAAAATCCAACAAATTTTCCAATGTCTGCACAGCCTCACGATAATCACGGTCCTTTAGCACAATTTGAAGTAAACAAACTCTTCGATTTACAGCTTGCTGGGCTCGATATCAGCTTCACCAACTCCGCTCTTTACATGGTGATTTCTACCATTCTCGTTATTGGCTTAATGCTTTTTGCCACCAGAAAAAAATCTTTAATTCCATCAAAATCTCAAGTAATTGCCGAATCGGTTTATGGCTTTTTACACGACATGGTTAAAAGCTCTGTTGGCGATGAAGGTGAAAAATTCTTCCCGCTAATTTTCACCCTCTTCACCTTCATTTTCATGTGCAACCTTATCGGTCTTACGCCTTACAGTTTCACCGCAACAAGCCAATTGCCAATTACTCTTGCAATGGCATTAATTTCGTTTTTTACAGTCACAATTTTTGCTATTGTTCGTAATGGCATTGGCGGGTTTTTACACATGTTTTTACCAAGCGGCGTTCCTATTTTTATCGCTCCAATAATCTTCATTTTAGAACTTTTCTCATTCTTGGTTAGACCAGCAACTTTATCTCTGCGTCTTTGTGCTAACATGGTTGCTGGACACGTTCTTTTAAAAGTTATAGCTGGTTTTATCATCTCTTTAGGAGTTGCTTTTGGAACCATGCCTTTCATTTTTGCGCTAGCTATGATGGGTTTTGAATTCTTTGTTGCTGGCATTCAAGCTTACATTTTTGCAATTCTTGTCTGCGCTTATTTAGGTGACGTAGTTAAAGAACACTAAGATTTTGACCTTTCTATTCGCGGGTCAAATAATTCCCGATCAATGGGTTTTTAGCGAATAATCTAAAACTTTTTAAATAGGTAAAACATGGTAGCAGAAGTAGCAACCGCCGCAGTAGAAGTGGCAACTGTAGCAACAGCAGCAGTAAGTCAATTTGACTCTTTCAAATATATTGGAGCTGGTCTTTGTGCTCTTGGTATGGCTGGAGCTGCAATTGGTATTGGAAACATCTTCGGATCTTTCTTCAACAGCATCGCAAGAAATCCATCAGCTGCTAATGAATTAAAGAAATATATCTACATCGCCGCCGCATTCGCAGAAGCTATGGGTGTATTTGCTTTGATCGTTGCAATTTTGATCATGAAATAGTCACTTTTGCCGGGGTGAAAATCCCGGCAATTTTTTAAAATATCTCCATGCCTAAATTAGATTTAACACAACTTTTCTGGTTCTTCATCTGCTTCACAACTCTTTATGTTTATGCAAGCACTGTAATTTTACCAAGAATACGCAACATTTTAAAAGATAGAAAATCCGTTATAGACGCTGATACATCTAGTACTTCAGAGCTTAATGATAAAATTTCGTCTCTTGATTTAGAAACAAATTCTTTAAGAAAAGACGCCAACCAAAAATATCAGGCAAAACTTGAAGAAGTTGCAAAAGACGCTTCTCTAAAAAGAGAGAAAATGTTAGAGGAATTGAAAGATAAGGTTGAACAAATAACAGAAAAATCGCGCAAAGAACTCAAAGATTTTATAGCCAAATCTCAATTAGAAAGCGAATCTGCAATAAAAGATCTTTCACAAAAAATTAAAGAAAAATTACTCACTTAAAAACTGCTTATCATGTTTCACGATCCAAAATTTTGGCTTGCCGTCACCTTTGTCACCTTTGTTGCCTTAATCATTAAACTTGCTGGAGTAAAAATTGTAAAATCAATTGAAGCAAAAGCAAAAATGATTGCTGAAGAAATTTTGGCCGCAAAAGAAATGCGAGAACGCGCCGCAGCTCTTTTAATTAAAGCTAAAAAATACCAAGAAGATTCTGAAAATTATGCCGCAAATCTTTTAAAAGACGCCGAAGATGAAGCTAAAAAATTTGCTGCCGAAGCTACAAAAATGATGGAAAGCGAAATAGCTAAAAAAACCGCCGCATCAATGGAAAGAATTAAAATGGAAGAAATGATTGCAGTGCGCGAAATTAAAAACCGCATTGTAAATGCCGCCATCAATAACTTATCTTCAAATATCAGCCAAGATTTAAAAAATCCCGATCACGAAAAACTCGTAAACAACGCAATCAGCGATTTTGAGAAAGTAATTCACTAATTCAAAATCATGAAGTTTACCCTATCCTGGCTTAAAGAATATCTGGAAACCAAAGCTTCTCTCGAGGAAATTTGCAACAAACTAACTTCTATCGGTCTAGAAGTTGAGTCGCTTGAAGATAAGTCCAAAATCCTTGCGCCATTTAGCGTTGCAAAAATTATCGATGCTCAACCTCATGAAAATTCAAACAAATTAAAAATCTGTCAGGTTCAAACATCCTCTTCTAAAACCACTCTACAAATTATCTGTGGAGCAAAAAACGCTAGATCTGGTTTAAAAGTAGCTTACGCGCCGATTGGATCGATAATTCCCACCAATCAGATGATGATTAAAAAAGCTAAAATCGCTGGCGTAGAAAGTAGTGGAATGCTTTGTTCGGCAAAAGAGTTGGGAATTGGATTTGAAGATGAGGGCATTATTGAAATTGCCGAGAAATGGGAAATCGGCACAAAAATCACCGAAGTTTTTGGCTTAAATGATGCCGTAATCGAAATTAACGTAACTCCAAATCGCGGAGATTGTCTTGGAATTTTTGGAATAGCTCGCGACCTATCTGCAACTGGAGTAGGAACTCTAAAAAATATAAACTTTGAGAAAATCTCAGGAAATTTTTCCCTAGGAATTGAGGTAAAAAATGAAGCTTCTGATATTTGCAATTACGCAGTTTTTCGTCATTTAAAAAATGTTAAGAATTGCGAATCACCGCAATGGCTTAAAGAAAAACTAAATGCACTTGGAGTTAATTCAATTTCTGCGATTGTTGACATCACCAACTATGTAATGCTGGTCTTAAACCGCCCAATGCATGCTTACGACGCGTCCAAAATAGAAGGATCTATAAAAATTCGTCTTGCACAAAATGAAGAAAAATTCACTTCTTTAAAAAATGATGAATTTATTCTTGATGGCAAAATGCTCGTGATTGCCGATGACAATAAAACATTAGGTCTTGCTGGAATTATCGGATCATCAAACTCTAGCTGCAACTTAGAAACATCTGAAATTCTACTAGAAGCTGCATTTTTTAAACCCTCAACAATATCTTACGCCGGAAGAAAATTAAATATTTTATCTGATGCTAGATTTCGCTTTGAACGCGGAGTTGATGAAAAAACTTGTGAAAATGGAATTGACTTAGCAACAAAACTGATTCTTGAAATTTGTGGCGGCGAAGTTTCTGAAACAAAAATTATTGGTGAAAAATCAACAATAAAAGAAATTGAATTTGACCTAACAAAAATCATAAAACTTATCGGAATTAAAGTTTCTGGAGAGGATGTTATTAAAATTCTCTCAGATTTAAGCTTTGGCATAGAAAAAATTTCTTCCGAAAAATTATTAGTAAAAATTCCATCGCATCGTCACGACATTTCAATTGCCGCCGATTTAGTGGAGGAAGTGGTCAGAATTTTTGGATATAATTCAATTTCCAAAACAGAACTTCATAAAGTTGTTAAAGAACTAAAAACTTCAAATATTCTACATCAGATTAGATCAAAACTAGCAGATTCAGGCATGATTGAAACCATCAGCTGGTCATTTGTTGATGAAAATTTAGTAGAAATTTTTGCTGAACAAAACCCAAAGCTTCTACTTAAAAATCCGATTAGCATCGAACTAAACCACATGCGCCCTACTCTTGCAATTGGATTGCTTGAATCATACCGCAAAAATGTTGCACGAAATTTTTCCGACCTTTCTTTGTTTGAAATCGGCAATATTTTTTCAGATAAACAAAAATTGATGATTGCCGGATTGCGCTCTGGAAAAAATAAAGAACAGGGTCATTTTCACGATGAGCGTGAATTTGACGTATTTGACGTCAAAAAAGATCTGCTCAACATTGTTGAATTTTTTGGAATTCGCTCAGAAAGCCTACAATTTAGCGCCGACGACCTTCCTAAATATTACCATCCTCACAGATCCGCCACATTAAAACTCGGTAAAAATTTAGTTGGTCATTTCGGTGAAATTCATCCAGCAATTACAAAAAAATTCGACTTAAAAAACCGAGTAAATTTCTTTGAAATATTTACAGAATCTCTACCTCAAAATAAAAAATCTAATAACCACAAACCTTACTTGGCCAACGATTTACAATTGGTTGAGCGCGATTTTTCTTTCTTGGTTACAAAAGATCAAGCTGTTGGAGATATTATAAAAACCATCACCAATTGCGACAAGCAATTGATTTCCAGCGTAAATGTTTTTGATGTTTTTAGCGGCAAAAACATTACTGAAAATAAAAAATCCGTTGCACTTAGAGTTAAAATTCAACCAACAGAAAAAACTCTAACTTCCGAAGAAATTGACGCGATTAGTCAAAAAATAATTGAATCAGTTGTAAAATCTTTTGACGCAACTTTGCGCGAGTAAACTTAATAAAAAAATAATTATGAAAAAGCTGATCGCTATCACTTCACTAATTCTATTTTCTTTATCAGCCTCTGCAGCAGATGTTACGGCCTGGAAAATAGTTCCAACACAAAGCAAAATAGACTTTAAGGTTTTACAAGACGGCTCAAATATCGTCGGATATTTCAAAAAATTTGATGGCAAAATCAACTTTGATAAAAACCAATTAGCTAAAAGCAATGTTGCAATTAATATAGACATGAGCTCAATCGTAGTTTCTCTTGCAGAAGCTGGTGCAACAGTTCAAAGCCCAGAATGGCTTTCGGTTAAAGCCTTTCCAAAGGCAACTTTTGTTGCTGATAAATTCAGCTCTAAAGGAAAATCATTTCGCGCTGATGGAACCTTGACAATCAAAGGAAAAGCAGTTCCTACATCTTTAGAATTTTCTTTCGAAGAACCTTCCACTAACAAATCTCGCGCAACAGGAAAATTAATTATCAAACGCAGCGCTTTTGGAGTTGGAAATAGCGATGTAAAAAAAGCCAATGGAGTTCAAGATGAAGTTGAAGTTTCTTTTGTAGTTAATGCAGAAAAGTAACTATCAGCTTTTTAGAACAACTCTCAACCTTGCTACGCTTCTTTTGTGGTTTTTATTTTAACATCCCAGATTTTGGGCTTGAGGCAGAAGCAAATTTTTTAGCCTCCATTCTTCCAGCCAAATAAGCCATTCTACCAGCCTCAATTGCCAACTTCATGGCACGCGCCATAAGAATTGGATGTTTAGCTTTGGCAATCGCAGTGTTCATTAACACGCCATCACAACCTAATTCCATCGCAATAGCTGCATCTGAAGCAGTTCCAACACCAGCATCAACAAGAACAGGAACTTTTGACTGCTCAACAATAAATTCGATGTTGAGACGATTTTGAATTCCAAGTCCAGAGCCGATTGGAGCGGCTAAAGGCATAATTGCACAACATCCGATATCCTCTAACTCTTTTGCAACAATTGGATCATCAGAGGTATATACCATAACATCAAAACCATCTTTGATTAGTAGTTCGGCAGCCTTGATTGTTTCCGTCACTTTTGGATAAAGGGTTTTTTCGTCAGCTAAAACTTCAAGCTTAACCAGGTTCCATCCTCCAGCGGCGCGAGCTAAGCGCAAAGTGCGTACAGCGTCGTCACAAGTAAAACATCCGGCAGTATTTGGCAGGTAAATGTATTTTTTTGGATCAAGAAAATCCTGCAACATTGGTTCGCCTTTTTTCTCGATATTTACACGGCGCACAGCAACCGTAACAATTTCAGCACCAGAAGCTTCAATGGCGGCAGCTGTTTCTTGAAAGTCTTTATATTTTCCGGTTCCAACGAGCAAACGAGAAGAAAACTGATGACCGGCAATAGTGAATTTATCGGAAGAAGGTGTCATTTCAAAACCTAAAATTTATCAGCAAAAAATGTGATCAAGATTAAAACAACTGGAGCAACAAAAATCATTCCGTCCAAACGATCTAAAACTCCGCCATGTCCAGGAATAATGTTTCCGGAGTCTTTAACTCCAAATATTCTTTTAATTTTTGATTCAAATAAATCGCTAGCTTGCTCAATTAAAGAAAGCATCGCGCTACATAAGGCAAAGAATAAAATTCCACCCTTGAACATTAAAGAGCTGGTAATGCCAATTAAAATACTAGCAAAAACTCCTCCGGCAAGACCAGACCATGTTTTGTTTGGACTAACTGAAGGCATTAATTTTGCGCCACCTAAAATTTTTCCTGCAAAAAATGCAAAAATGTCAGTAGACCAAATAATTGCAAACATCCAAAACAAAACATCGACGTCATAGAAGCGAATTTTAATTACAGAGAAAGTTGGAATTAAGATGTAGAAAAAACCTAGAATTCGCCACTTTTTCTGATCTTTAGCTGACTTGGTTATGTCGATCCACTCGAAAGCCATTAGAACCGCAGCAGATATCGTAATAAATAAAAACAAACTTCTGGAATAGAAAATTGCATAAACCGCCATGGGAATCATGATCAAGCCACTTATTATGCGCCGCTTAGTGTTATCCGAGAGATCCAGGCTCTGAAGTTTTTTTGTTATTTTATTGAATAAACCAATCAAAAAATTGCCCGATTTCTTATCTTTTGCCATATCTTCTCTCTCTTTTGTTAAAATCAGAAATAGCCTTTTTTAAATCTTTTTTACCAAAATCAGGCCAATAAACCTTGGTAAAGTGGAACTCGGAATAAGCCAACTGCCACAATAAGAAGTTACTTAATCTTAAATCGCCAGCTGTTCTTATAAGCAAATCTGGATCTGGCATTTCAGGGCGATAGAGTTTTTGGCTAAAGAGCTCTTCGGTAATTTCATTAATTGCAACCTTCCCTTGACTAACTTCAGAAGCTATTTTTCTTGTTGCGTCAACAATTTCCTGCCTTGAGCCGTAGCTAAAGGCAACATTTAAAGTTAAAGCTTTGTTGTCTTTTGTTTTATTTTCGATGGATGCGATTTTCTGCTTGGCGGATTCTGATATTCTTGCCAGGTCGCCAGAAATTAAAATACGTATGTTTTTTTCAATTAGCGGTCTGGTTTCTTTTTCCAAATACTCCTCAAGAAGATTCATTAAATATTCCACTTCTTCTTTAGGGCGATCCCAATTTTCAGAAGAGAATGCATAGATTGTTAAATTTTTAACTCCGAGATCAATGCAGCTTTCAGCAATTGTTTTTACATTTTCTGAACCCATCTTATGCCCAACTTTAACGGGCAAAGATCTAGACCTAGCCCATCTCGCATTCCCATCCATGATAATGGCAATGTGTTTTGGAATTATTTCAAACTCAGCAGATTTTCTGCGACAAAAAAACATTAGATTTTCATTAATTCTACTTCTTTCGCCGCAACAGCATCGTCAATTTTCTTAACAAATTCATCAGTGATTTTTTGCACAATATCGTTGAATGAATGAACTTGATCTTTTGAAGCAGCGATTTCTTTTTCCCTTCTTTTGAACTCATCCAAAACATCACGACGCACATTTCGTGCCGCTACTTTTTTATCTTCGCCGTATTTTTTTGCTAATTTTACTAAATCTTTGCGACGCTCTTCACTTAGCTTTGGAATCATGATTCGAATAATCATTCCATCAACCATTGGATTGAAGCCAAGATTTGAGTTAATAATGGCCTTCTCAACCGCCCTTAGATTTTCACGATCCCAAACCTGAATTGAAAGAGTTGTAGCTTCTGGAACTGAAATGCTCGCAAGTTGAGAAATTGGCATAAATTGTCCATAAACCTCAACCTTAACTGGATCTAGCAAGTTTGGTGTTGCTCTGCCTGTTG
>JACCDN010730650.1_pt1 | contig 19366 bp, 12 predicted proteins | sample 7441691 | NCBI WGS metagenome assembly JACCDN01 (sample SAMN15323439, study PRJNA562643) | freshwater metagenome | isolation source: river surface water | place: USA:Blue River Watershed | collected 2017-08-16 | reverse complement strand
GTTTCAAGTTTGGCAGACAAATACATAAACGGCTAGACGGCGGATTTATTACGGCCTGTTGAAAAGTTGCACTCAGGGATTCCGTAAACGATTGAATCGACCGGTGGATTTTTCTCGGGGACCAGATTCGGTTCAGTTCTTCACGCACTCGAGCGGCTGGCAACCTGCGCGCAAGTTTCTGGACTCGATTGACCAGAGAGTGGCCACGCGCCTAGCTCGCTTGATCTCCTATGTTGCCAGTCATGAACCGGACTCGATGAGACCCAACGCGAATTGGTTGCCGATGCGAGGTGCGCTGTCAGGCGTCTGGGAGATTCGCTGTGTGGGGCCGGGACGAATCCACTACCGACTTTTTGTGCTGATTGATCGAATTGCTAGAGGAACCGAACGAAATCCGATCTACGTGCTACTCGATGGTCGCGCTAAGAAAAACGGGTCGTTGCTACCGAAGCGAGATTATGAGGCAATAGAAGATTTGGTGGTTGATTACTTCGAGCAGGTCAGGGATTCGGGGAATTACCCACCTTCGGCCGCAGAATAATCTCGAGGCCGAGACCGTAAGCAATTGCGACCAATGTCTCTAGGCGCGGATTCGATTTGGGTGAGGTTAGCAAACGCCGCAAAGTCACCGGGTCGAGCCCCGAGCGCCTTGCAAGTTCGGCTTTTGATAACCCCTGGGCCACTCGTTCGTGGTCGAGTGCGTCGAGCATCGCTTGCATTAAAGCGAACCGCAAGATCTCGGCGGAGCCTGCGATTTCGTTTGCGGGCACGCTTCTTAGATTGTTGAGGTAGTCCGAGAAGGACTCCTGCTTCGGTAACTCTGTTGCCATTTCAAACACCTCCTAATTTGTGTAACTTATACGCTACACCCGTGAGGGGTGAAAAACAAGGGTGGCGCTCCCCTTGTGAGAAACACCACCCTTGCCTTGAGTGAACTGCGGGGGCCGACGAATCGGCTCGGCGAACTAGCGAACGGTGATCAGTGCGATGCCCGAATAACGCAGGTTGTTCAGGCTGGCCTTGATCCAGGTTCCCTGCTTGGCCGAGGTTGCCTTGTAGCCCGGGCCGCGAGCCGCGCTCGGTGCCGAAGTCACGATTGAGGTCTTGCCGAGAGCACAACGAGCGAAGCGAGAGTCGAGAACGACGTCAACGCTGCCCGCATCCTGCTTGCCGTCTGGGTTGTTCAGCACACCGTTAACCGACACCTTGAAAGCGCCGCCGTCACGGGCCGGAACGAACCCGTCGGTGGTCAACGCATCCGTGGCGAACATGCCCTTGATGCCTGCGGTCGAGGCACACTTCGAGGCGAGCGAGTTGGCGACTAGGTCGCCGTCCCAGTTGTTGAACTGCCAGAAGGTGCGGCTGCCGGATGCCTTGTTGGCAAGCAGGCCACGAGCGGTGTTGATTGCCTTGAGGCTGCTGAATCGCTTGGTCTGCTTGGCGTATGCGCGGCGAATCTCAAGACCGGCAGGTGGGTTGGCTGCATCGACCGCCAGCTCGAGCTGCTGAACGGCAACTGGGTTGCCGGTGACGGTCAGGTTGACACCGCGAGCGGTGCGGGCCGAGGCCAGGTCAACCTTGGTCATGCGACCACCGAGGAACGTGTTGGCCACAGCCGGAACTCGCACGGTTACGCTGACGCGGGTGCCTGCCGAGAAGTCTTCGATCTCGCCACAGACGTTGTCTTCGAGAAAGACACACTCTGGCTGGGTGTAGTCGTTGATCTGGCCCGAAGAGATGTATGGGCCAACGAAGCCACCACGCTTCTCGTTGAATGGCACGACTGCCACCGAGTAGTCATCGGCGGTTAGCTTGCCACCGGCAAACGCAACGTTGATCGCTGCGGTCACCGCATAGCTGGTGTTGCCGGATGCGTTAGGCACAGCGCTCGAGTAAATCTGGGTGGCACCACCGTTTGGAATTGTGGCCGCCGAAGCCGATGCAACGTTCACCACAGGAGCCTTGATCTGGCGAACCCAGGTTGCTGGGGTGGCGGCGCTGCCCTCTTTGAAGATTGCGACGTTCGAGATGCACAGGGTGTCGGCTGCATCGGTGCAGACAGGCATCACGAAGGTTCCGTTGAGGCGGTCGTTTGCGCCACAACCGGCTCCGCCGATCTCTTGGCAGAGCGAGTCAGCGCGGCTCTCGTTGTAGAGCACTGAATAGGTGACGTTCGCGGCCGAGTTCTCGGCAGTGTTTGCCATGAACTGGTTGCCGGTCAGGGTGCTGCCCGGGGTTGGGGTCCAGGCCTTAGCGCTTGCTGGCTGTGCCACCGAGAGACTTAGCAGGATGGATGCGCCTAGCGCGACAAACTTCACGAATCTTGATGCGGTCATACATCAAATGTAAGCGTCGGCGGGTTGGTTTAGGCGCAGGCGTGGTCTGCCGTGCGCGTAATAAAAGGTAGTTCTCAGGTTATTAACAGGATGAGGGCTAGTTATCGAATCGTAACTCTGCCAGAATAGGGATGCGCTTGAAACCAAGCCTCGCGCAAAGAAACCGTCTCGGGACTAATCGAATTCGTAGCCTCGGGGCGGTTTCGCCTTAACCTTGGCTTATGTCGCGTCCGATCCGAGTTGCCCTGCTCACCTTCTATTACGAAGCGTGGGATGCGTTCGCCGAACTGCACCGGCTGCTGCTGGCCGACGCCCGGTTCGAGGTGCTGGTGGTTGCCGTGCCTCGCAAGCTCACGGGCGACGCCGGGTTTGACGATGCTTCGGGTGTCTCTGAGTTTCTTTCTGAGCGCCAAATTGCGCACCAGATTTGGGCATTCGACGACCAATTTGAGGCAGGGCGACGCCTGCGCGACTGGCATCCCGACTACACGTTCATCAACTATCCCTGGCAGCGCAACTATCAAAAGGGCCTTCGCCCAGATGCGCTGGTCGAGTTCACGCGCATCGCATACATTCCGTATTACTCGCTCTCGCTGGTGCGCGAACCCGGTGCTGCCGGCGACTTTGCCGAAGAGGTTGCCCCGCACTATTTCACACAGCGCAGCCACCAGTTGGCATCGCTGATCTTTAGCCCGTCGAACGCAATCAAGCGCGCCTTCGCGACCACCTCGCGCGGTGACGCAGGAGTGCACGTTGTGGGTTCGCCAAAACTGGATGCGCTGGTGGCCGAATACCGCGAGGCCGCAGGTGCGGTCGGCGGTGCTGGCGTTGGCGCTGAGCCAGCCGGCCGGCCGGCCCGAGCAACCACACGCGTGACCTGGGCCCCGCACCACAGCTACTCGCCGCACTGGCTCAACTTCGGCAACTTTGCCGAGACCTGCTGGGCGATGCTTGAGCTCGCACGCAACAATTCGCAGACCGAGTTTGTGCTGCGGGCGCATCCATTCATGTTTGGAACGCTTATTGACCGAGGCGTGATGTCGGCCGCCGTGCTAACTGACTGGCAAACCCAGTGGGATGCGCTTGCCAACACGCGGGACGGCGCCGAACTGAGCCTCGCCGAGGTGTTCGACACCGACCTGCTCGTGACCGACGGAATCAGCTTCTTGGCCGAGTATCCGCTGGCTACCGGCAAGCCGAGCCTGTTCATCGAGCGCGATGGCCACTGGCGATTCAGTGAGGTCGGCGAGCTGGCCGCTGCCGCGAGCATTCGGGTTTCGGTGGCCGATGCTGCCGATTCGGTGCGGCGGTTCATCGAGGGCGAGGCGTTGCCTAATCGCTCAACCGAGATCGACGCACTGCGTGCTGAGACCATGCCAAACCCCGGTCGGAGTGCCGCCCTGATTGTGGATGCGCTGCTCGCCCACTGGGCATCCGCCCCTGGGCTTGTTGATCCCTCGCAAATCACCGACGTTGCGTGGGAATTGCAGCCGGGGCGCGAACCGCTCGACTAGCGCTCGGTCGCATCCGCCGATTTTGGCGTCGGCTAGAAGATTCCAGCCAGCTTCATGGTGACGGCCAGCATCACCACGCCACCGATGCGATAGAGCCACTTGAACTTAGGGTGCTTGATTGGCTTTTCGTCATCCTCGTTCTCGCCATGACGGCCGAACATCTGCAGGATATTTAGGGCCAGCAGCGGCAGCGGCAGAATCGCAAAGGTCCAAGCGGCGAGTTCGCGTGATGCTCCCATCACGGCCCCAACGGTTGCCGTGGTTAGCATCGCAACCAGCAGCGTGAACGCCAGACCTGGCACACCGGTCGGCATGATCTTCCAGATCAGCGGCGAGTTCGGGAATCGGTCTGAGAACCAGCCCAGCACCACTGGAATCACGAACAGCAGCGAACCGACCACGATCTGCCAGCTGAAGCCCATAATCGCGTTCGACATGAATAGGAACAGACCAAAACGCATCGCGATCGCGAAGATCTTTTGCAGGCTGCTCGAGTCAGGAATGTCTGACGGGTTGATCGCATTCAGACGTGCCGGCCACCAGCGAGCCGACGATTCTTCAATCAGGATGCGCACCGCAATCGCGATGCCAAGACCTACCGCAAAGTCGTTTACGTGGTTGGCCACCGCTAGAGTCAGGCCGGCCAGAGCTGGCAGCGCTGAAACCATCGACGAGACTGTCCAGCCCGCGAAGAAGGTGATCACCGCGAGGTCAACGATGCGCTCCCACCAGGCGAACTCGTCAGCTGCCGCGTGCTTGCGCAGAGTTCGGAATCCGCTGGCAATCAGTGCCGGACCAAAGGCCACCACGATCACACCGAGCATCAACTGAATCTCGCTCTGGGTGTCGATGCCGGCCGTGAAAGCCGTGCCAATCACGAACAGCAGCACGCCGACGAAGCCGGCGAACGCGTCGAAGATTCCGATGATTGCCAGCGCTAGGAACAGCTGCCACTGCGGTGGCAGAACCTCGCCCTGGTTGATGCCGACCGCTGCGATTGCGATTGCGGATGCGGCTATCGCCGGCGCGATGCTAAGGGTGCCAAAGATGGCGCGCAGGTACGAACCGTCGTTGATGATCTTGCTCAGCAGCGGCGAAATCGGGGCAACCAAGATGGATGCGTTGTGCGTCAGCGAGTCAAAGAACGTGAGCCAGTTTTGGCGATAGATCGAGAGGCGATCGCCCCAACCATCGTGCTCGAGGGTGATTGCGTCAGCAGTCGCATCCAGCTCGGCAACTTCGCCACTGTCGCTGTCGCCGCCGTCGCCAGAGCCCGAGCCGCCCGAACCAGATCCACCCGAGTTGTTCGAGTTCGATCCGCCTGAGCCTGATGCGCCGCCAGCACCTGAACCGGTGTTGCTCGAGAAACCGCCCGCGGCTCCGGCTGCACCAGCAGCTGCGGCACCAGCAGCGGCCGCTGCACCCGCGGCGGCAGCGATACCGGCGACTACGGTTCCGACAGTTGCAACCGTGTCAGTCACCGCGGCAATCGAGGCCGGGCTGGCGAGCGGGTCAAACGGCTGCGGTGGCGCGTCGTCGTCACCAGTTGCACCGATGGCCGGGTTGGCCACTGGAGCGCCCGGCTCGTAGCTAGGAACGGTGATCGAACCGAGACCAGCGATCACGGCACCCGGGTCGGTTGCTGCTGCCGGAGCGACGTTCGGGTCAAAGGTCGGAGTTGGTGCAGCACCATCCGCCTTGGTCGAGGTGGGCATCGTGGTTGGAGTTGCGGTTGCCGAGGCGGCCGGGGTTGCCGCTGCGGTTGGTGTGGCGGATGCGCTTGCGGTCGCAACCGGTGTTGGCGCTGGCGTCGCAACCGCAGTCGAGGTAGGTCGCGGAGTCGGGCGTACCGTCGCCGTCGGGCGCGGAGTTACAGTCGGGCGCGGAGTTGCGGTTGCAGTTGGTGTCGGGGTAACCGTCGGGGTCGGGGTCACGGTAGGCGTTGGGGTCGGCTGAACGGCCGGCGGAACATAAGGTGCAGCCAGCGGAACAGCGGTGCCGGTGACAGCAACGTTGACCACCAGAGTCTGACCTGGGATTGCGGCGAGCGCGCTATCGGTAATCGCAGCGATGCGAATGAATCGGTCAAGTGGGCCAGCCTTGAGCAGGTTCGCGCCCAGGCTGGTGTTGCCGAGTTGACCAACGCTCGCGCGGCCGAGGTTGGCGGTAATCACGTTTGTGCCTACCGGAACCACGATGATTCGCATCTCGTAGGTGCCTGGGTTAGCGAATGCAACACCCGAGGTTTCGACGGTGTAGCTGTTGCTGAACGCCTGGCGGCCAACATAAACCCAACTGCCGTTGACCTTGAGGTAGCCAACAGACTCGTGGGTTGCCGCGGTGGCTTGGGCGACGTTGAGCGCAATTCGAAGTTCGGTGCCGACGGTGATGCTGACCGATTCGTTCTTGACTACTGGGGTCGTCGGGCCGTAGGCCGAGAAGTCGGCGGCAACCGCGGCAACCGGCAAACCCGGAATTGGCGCAACGATCGCCTGACTGAGCAGGGTTTGCGATACGGCAGGGTCAACCGAACCGAGCACCGAGGTCGGAGCCACCGATACGAACTGGGTCGGAACGGTGCCGGTCACCTGGTTTACCAGCAGTGGTGGAATGAATTGAGTGGCTTGTGCGCTGGCGACCACGGCGGCCGGGCTCGCATTGGTTGCGGTGTCGGCCACCGAGGCGGCAGCGAGTTCGAGGGCGAATGTGCCGTCGTCGCATCCCGACAAAACCACCACGAAGTTTTGGCGGTCACCGGCTGGGTTTGCAGTTGGGGCACCAATCACGCAGTTGGTCGCGGTCGAACCGGCGGCCAGCGTGAAGTCGGCGACGGTGAGTCCGGTGATGTCCTCATCGAACTCGACGTCAAAGGTGTGGGTGTCGGTGAACAGCGAGTTCGGGCGCAGCGTAATCACCGCATTCGCGACAGTGATGTCGTGACGAACCGCCTGAGTGCTGTAACCGCCGACCTCGCTAGGCCACAGGGTGGCATCGGTGTCGAGCACCGCGTTCTGACGCACCTTGAGCACGACATCGCCGGTGCTGCAGTTCGACAGAGTGATCGTGTACGAGGATGCGCTTGCGGCGTTGATGGTCTTGCCACAGCCGGTTGCACCGAGCACGCTCAAGTCGGCGAGGTCGAACCCAGAAACCGGGCGGTTGAAGTCGATTCGATAAACCAGGTTCTGGTTGGTCACCTGCGGTGGTGACATCACGAAGCTGCCCCCGAGGCTTGGCATGGCAACTGTGACTGCTGGCGAGAGCGAGGCCAAACCGAGGTTGGCTGGGCTGGCGTTGCCCGCGGCATCGAGCACAGATCCGTCGGCCAAACCGATGGTGATGTCACCCGATGAGGTCGCCTGCACATCGAGGTAGTAAACAGTCGAGCTGACGGTGGTCAAAACCATCGGGTCAATTGCGGCGCTGCCGGCCTGGGTAAAGTCGGCCAGGCTGAGGCCGGTAATCGGCTCATCGAAGGTGACGGTGTAGCGAACAGCTCCGGTCGCCGTGTTCTGAGTCGAGGCGGTGATGGTTGCCGATGCCGGGATGCGGTCGATGTTGATCAGCGCTGATGGTTGGCTCGCGCCATTGGCGACACCCGAGTTGCCTGCCGCATCCGTGACCGTGCCGTCTTTTAGAGCAAGTTGAACGGTTGCGGTATCGGCGCAATTGACAACGCTGACGGTGTAGGTGGTTGGGCCGCCAGTCAGAGCGCCGAGCTGGCAGCTCATGCCGCTCAGGGTGAAGTGGGTTGAGGTTGCGGCCAGGCCATTGACCGGCTCGCTAAAGACCACCGAGTAACTGATCGTGGATGCGTTGCTGAGGCTAGACGTCGTGGTCGTGAGCGAGACCAGCGTTGGAGCCGTGCGGTCGATAGTGCTGGTGGCCGAGTCGGTGTTGGTCGAGGCACGAAGGTTGCCAGCGGCATCAGTGCCGAAACTGCCCAGCAGGCGCAGGCCAGCGGTGGCGCCGTCGGCGCATCCTGCCATGTCGACGCGATAGACGGATGCACTTTCGGCAACTAGGTTCTGCGCGACGCAACTGGTGCCGCTCGCCAGGAACGAGCCGATCGTGATGCCCGTGACCGGCTCGGTGAAGGTTACGCGATAGACCAGCGGGTTGGCGTTGGTGGTTGCGGCCGGCTGAGTCGTGAAGGTAGCGGTCGGGGCCACGCGGTCAACAGTCACGACCGAGGTGGTATTCGCTGCGGCGGCGGTGTTGAAGTTTCCGGCGGCGTCTCGAATAATTCCGGTCTTCAGGGTCAACTGAACAGAAGCGGTTGCGGCACACGAACCGACCGTCACAGTGAACTGACTCGCGGTCACGCGAGTGACACCCGAGATCACGCAGGATGCGCCAGAAACCGTGAACGAGTTTGCCACCGGATCGGTGAACAGCGCCTCGGTGAGGTTGAGCGTGAAGCTCAGGCTGGTCGCGTTGGTTGGGCTGCTCGGAGCATTGAAGCTGACCACGCTAGGTGGCGTGGTGTCGGGAATCGTGACCGTGGTCGAGCCAGTGCCACCGAGAGCGGTCTGCGCGTTGAACGCGGTGTCGGTCATGCTGAAGGTCGAGGCTCGGGTAACGCTGACCGCACCCGATGCACCTTCGGCAATCGTGCCGACTGCGCTGATGGTGCAGACAGTGGCAGAGGTTTGGGCTACCGAAATCGAGCTGATGTTGTTGAAGTTCAGGTCAACGCCGTTAGTGGTCGAGAGGGTCGAGCAGTCGATCGCCTCGTTGCCGGTGATCAAGAAGCTGACCGCGTTTGTTGTTGCGGTGGCTGCCGCTGCCGACAGGGTGAGGGTTGGTGGTGCGCCATCCACTGCGATGGTGCTCGAGCTGCGCAGCACGTCGGTCGCCGGGTCGCCAATGGCCTGGCTGCCGTACTCGATGTTGTAGCCGTTCACGACATAGTTGCCGGTGTTGGTGTTGTCGATTAGGTCATCCCAGGTGCCGGTGGTCATCATCGAGACCCATTCAGAGGATGAGTTTGGCTCACCCGCTGACCAGTTAGCGTAACCGCCGTTGAAGCTCGAACCTGGCGAGTTGCCGTTCCAGAACTGGGTGCCGTTTTCAGGGCCGTTGACCCAGGTAAAGACACCGTTCACGGCATCGCGGGCACCGAGCCAACCGCCGCGACCGTTGGCCACCTGCTGAACAAACGTCTGCTCTGCAGCGCTGGTGATCGTCGTGACGTATCCCTGCATGCCCATGTAGGTCTCGGTGGTCGCGGGAGCCAGAGAATTAGAACCATTCGTGAAGGTCGAGCCAACCACGAAGTCATAGAAGTGACGGGTCGCGAAGTTGTAGTTTGTGGTCGGCGCGAGGTGCACCTCGAAGCTGCGGGTGTTGTTGTTCGCGGCACCGTTTGCATTCGAAAGGCGAATCGCACGGATCGCCGCCTGCCACTGAGCGAGGCTCGGCTGGGTTCCTGAATAGGTCAGGTTCAGCACACCGTTGGTTGAGGTCGCCGACTGAATGGTGCCGAACGCGGTCGAGTCAACGTTGGTGAAAGTCAGGGTGTCGCCGGTCACGAAAGTCGAGTTGCTCTGCTGAACGATGGATGCGCGAATCGCAAACACGCTCGAGCCACCGCGGTCGAAGATCACGGCGTTCGGCGCAACCACGTTTGGTGCTCCGCCGAAGTTGTTGAGGGTGCCAACCGAGATGCCCGGCTGCAAGCTGAGATTGGTGTTGACCACACTGCTGGCCGCATCGAGCGGGTTGCCCGCGCGGTCAATAATCTGACCGACCTGAAGCTGGGCCGAAACCTGACCCGAAATCGCGGCTGGGTTGGCTAGCGCAATCGTGTAGTTGCTGGTCGAGTTGGTGGTCAGTGTGCGGGTCCAGGTGCCGCTGGTGCCAGAGGTGCCGGTGAGCACAACGTTGTTTGTGGCTAGTCCGGACACCGGTTCGCTGAATACTGCGCTGAGCGATGGTGAGGTTGTCGTGTAATTTGAGGCACCAAAACTGAACGAATTCAAAGTGGGTGCCGTGCGGTCAATATTGACCGTCAAGGATTGAGAGCCGTTACCCGAATAGCCAGAGGCATCTGTCACGTTCGCTGCATCCAGCGTGGCTATGAGCGTGCCATCTATCGGATTCGCATTCTCGACTCTCAGAGTCCAGGGCCCGGCTCCCGAGCCCGTGAGCGTTCGAGTCCAAGTACCACTGGATCCCGACGTTCCGGATATCACGACATCCGAGGCGATGAAGTTGGCAACCGGCATCGAGAAGTTGAAGACGAAATCGACGGCGGTCTGGTTGGTGTAGGTCGTGGTTGTGGTCGGGGTCGTAATCGAATCGATTGATGGGCCACCGATGTGGGTAATCGTGATCGAACCATTGCCGGTATTGGCACCCTGGGTGTGGGTTACTGCAGAGAAATAGGTTGCATTGGTGAAGGATGAACCACCACCGCCACCACCACCGTCGGCACAGCATCCGTCAACGTCACCGCCACCACCGCCACCACCGAAGTAGCCACCGCCACCACCGCCACCACCGGCTGCGGCTCCGGATCCACCGACGCCACCTTGAAACTGTGAGCCGGCCGTTCCTGAGGTTGCACCGTTTCCAGCACCGCCCGAACCACCAGCCGACTGGGTTCCGCCGAGACCGGCTCCACCCTGTCCAGCAATGCCGTTGCCACCAGTTAAGCCACCACCGGCTCCACCGCCACCACCGGCCCAGCCTCCCTTGCCACCACCGCCACCGGCAATGGCGATACGAGTGCCGTCGGCAAGGCGAATATCAGTTGCACCGCCACCCGCGCCTTCGTTGCTGTAGTTTCCGCCGGCATTGCCACCACCGTTGTATCCACCGGCAGCGTTCGCGCCGGTTGCTCCCTGGCCTCCGACCACGAGAGTGTAGGTGGCGCCACCGGTTACCGCCAAGGTGGCTGAGACGCGGCCACCATTTCCACCGGCGTTACCACCCTGGGCTCCGTTGAGCACGATGGTCGCAGAGGTCAAGCCCGTCGGTGCTGTCCAAGTTTGAGTGCCGCCAGTGAAGCTATAGGTGCGGGTGCAGTTAGGAGCCGAGTAGGTCCAGCCGGTTGGGCAGGCAGCGGCCTGAGCCTTGTCAACCGGAAACAGCGCACCTGCGAAAGATAGGGCGAACGCCAGCGCGGCAGCGAGCCAGGCGCTGGTCACTCTTCTCGATAAACCGAGCAAAGACCCACCCTAGAAACCAGAAGTCACCATATAGATGAACAACTTTTGAACTATCAGAAGTTTAGATTGCCTGCTCGTTTAGGGCTAGGGAATCCGTGGGTTACCACCTATTTGTTCGAAGTTGCCGATGGGGACGCGACTCGAGGTGTGGACTTGATCGTGAGCTTGCCTTCGGGTGCGTTCGGCATCAACTCGATCCACGTATTGCCGGGTGCAATCTCGATTGCTGCGCCAGAGGCATCCGTAAAGATGATTCGACTGGTCTGGCTCGACTTCTGCCAGGTGCCCTCAATCATTCGCCCACCCGTGAACACGGTTGCCTTGCCCGACGACACCAAGACGGACTTTGGAATGTGGCCGTACTTGTGGTCGGCATAGCTGCGGTCGATCTGCACCTGCATAACGATCACGTTGGTGGCCCGAATCTGCTCGCCCGTCAGCGAATCGGTGTGCTTCTCTTTGTCTTGGTTGCGAACCCAGACGCCGGCATCACCGTTGGCCGAAACCGTGGTCGGCGACCAAGTCCACTCGCTAAGGGCCGACGGGTAGCTAACCGCAAACGAGGTGACATCGGGCGAGGATGCGCTAAGCGCAGCGCTCGCCTTCTGGGCGCTAGCCGCAAAGTCAAACATGTTCTGCGGGGCGGCAAGTTCTGGGTGGTTCGCAGCCAACTTGCTGACGTTGACAATCACGTTGTGCGGAGCAATGCGCTCCTTGGTGCGGCTGAAGGTGCCGTTGCCCTGCTCTGAGGTCTCGCTCGCGTTGAAGACCTGGGTTTGCTGCATCAGCTTGACGAAGGCGAGCTGACCGCCCGAGTAGCAAACGATTCCGCCGTATGGGCTGATGATGTCTGGATCCATCGGGCGGATTGAACGAACCGGGCCAACCGCCTCTGGCTTGCTGCTGTGCCAGGTTGCCACCAAACGAGTTAAGCCACCCTCAACCATTTCGACGAAAACGGTGTCGGTCTGGTTGAGTCCCTGCTGCGGGCGGGCGTCATAAGAGTTGTCGATTTTGCAGGTCACGGCAGGTGACTTGAGTGCATTGGCCTGTTCGCTGCCCTCTTCGTACTTCACGCCTGTCAACGGTGCCGCGATCATCACCGGTTCTGGGGATGCGCTAGGGGCTGGGTTGCCTGCGGTGGATGATGACCCGGCGCATCCTGTCATGGCGAGGCTGGCGATGGCCAACAGTGAAATGAATCGAAGTGCCTTGGATGCGTTGCGGGTGAAACTCATGTCGTCAGTTTATGGGTGAGCGTCGCCGGGCTAGATATGCCTTGCCCGAAAAAGCGGAAGTGCCCGCCACGAGGGTGGGCACTTCGACTTACCAACTAGGAGATGGTCGGGTTTTCTGAAGATCCGGTTCAGAAACTTATTGGACCAAACCGCTTATGGAGCGGTTGTGGTTGGAGCTGGGGTCGGCTTGACCGGCTTTACTGGCTTGACAGGCTTGGTGACCTCTGGCTTCACCGGCTTTGCTGGCAGTGGACCAATCACTGCTAGAGCTGCGGTCATGGTTGAACGCGCGGCCGATACGGATGCATTGTATGCATCGCGAGCGGCCTGCTTCTGCTCTGCGGTGGTTGCCGCCGCGAGCGCGGTCTTGCGAACCTCGCCTGCTGCCGAGACGGCTGCACGGAAAGTAGTTTGAACGGCCTTGATCGCTGCGATCTGAGCTGCGTTGGTGGTTGCCCACTCCTTCATAGCGCTCTGGTATGAGCCCATTGCGTCACGGAACGCAGCCTTGTCGGCGGCAAACTTGGTCATTGATTCGCGGAACTTGCCAAGTGCATCGCGGTAGGCCTTTAGGGCTGCGCGCTCTTCCTTGGTGAGCTTCACGGTTGGTGCACTAGCGGTTGGTGCGGGTGCAGGGGTGGCTTCGGTCGCGAAGCTGGTGGTGACTCCACCAAAAACTAGAGCGGCTGAGGCGACGACTGCTGCTGCGGTCTTGATTGCCTTGTTGATCATTTTGACTCTCTCTTGAATCGTTTGGTGATTCTTTCAAAATTGTTCGCAGCCCTTTTTGGGCGAATCCAAAACTTGCTGCACGACTATTACAGACCCGGTGGTTTGTGATTTGCCTGTGAAAAGGGTCAGGCAATCTATGGAGGCTTCGAAGCCTCGCGAAGCGTCAATAGGCTAATCACATGACCGCTCGAATTTTGGTTGTGGATGATGAACCCGGCATGCGTGACATGCTCGTTGACACGCTGACCCTCGCCGGTCATTCGGCCGCCTCAGCGACAGACGGATTCGATGCGCTCAAAGTAATCCGTTCAGAGAAGTTCGACCTGATCATCAGCGACGTCAACATGCCAAAGATGAATGGCTTCGAGCTGCTCGAGAACCTGCGCGATCACAACGACATGACCCCTTTGATTCTGCTCACCGCACGCGCCGATCGCAGCGACGTGACAACCGGCCTAAAGTTTGGTGCCGATGACTACGTGACCAAACCTTTTGGACTTGAAGAACTCACCCTTCGCGTTGCCGCAATTCTGCGACGCACCAAGGGCGAGGCACAGGTCGTGACTCTGCACGAGTGTGGCCCGATTGTGCTGGATGAGGAACGCCACCTAGTGACCATGCAGGGTAAGCCGATTGAGCTCTCACCCACCGAGTTCAGGTTGTTGCTTGAGTTGATCGAGCGTCAGGGCAAGGTGGTCACTAAGACTCACCTGCTGGATCGAGTTTGGGGAATGGGCTTCGCGACCGGAGCCACCGTGGTTGACACCTACATCTCTTATCTGCGCAAGAAACTGCACACCGACACCTGGCAGGGCATCAAGACTGTGCGCGGCATCGGGTTTCAGATCGAACCCTAGAGTTTGCCGTAGCCTATGAAACTTCAAGCCAAGCTAACCCTCGCCACCACCGGCGTGATCACCGCCGTAACCCTGGCCGTCGGCGGCAGCGCGATTGCCACCAACGAACGATCAGCTTTGGATGCGATTGACCAGACCCTCACCACTGCGGCAGCGACAATCGAGGGCGACACCGACAAACTGCAGGCGGCGATTTTGGCATCCAACGTTGCCGGTGATTCGCTTCAGGTGGCTCTGCTGGATTCGACCGACGCGCTCACCCCACTGAGCATCAACGACACCACGATTGTTGACCTACCCACTGAGTCGCAGCTTGCCGCCGCAGCCAAGCGGCCGCGAAACATTTCAGAATCTTGGTTCAGCCTGGATGCCACCTCGGGTGCCGCCGGCTATCGACTGCTGGTGGTGCCGATCAGCGAGGCTGACTACAAGTTCGTGTTGCTGGCTATCTCGCTTGATCGAGTTGCCGAGAACCGAGTCGAGACCGTTCGAACCATGTCGCTTATCGCGCTGATTGCGATTCTGGTCGGAGCCTTCGCAAACACCCTTATTGTGAGGCGGCAGGCTCGCAAGATTAGTCGGCTTACCTCTGCCGCGGCTCGCATTGCCGAAGGCGACCTCGAGCAGGAGCTGGTTGCTCAGGCTGGGTCGAGCGAGATCGATGCGCTGAGCAAGGCGCTCAACGATATGGTCGCCTCACTCAAGCATTCGGTTCGGGTTGAGCAGGCCGCCCAGGAGCGCATGCAGGAATTCTTGGGCGATGCCTCGCACGAGTTGCGCACCCCGCTGACCGTGATTCGCGGCTATGTCGAGCTGCTAGAGCGCAATGACTCTGCCACGCCCGAGCAGCGGGCACGCGCGTTTGAGCGCATCCAGTTTGAAATTAAACGCATGGAAGCGCTGATTCGCGATCTGCTGCAAATCGCCGAACTGTCTGAGGCCACGGCTGCGGTGGTGCAGATCGAGGATGTCGATCTGAGCCAGATTGTTCAAACCGCTGCGGATGACTTGCGGGTGCTGCAACCTGGGCGGCGAATCAGCGTTGCAGTAGAGCCCGACCTAAAGGTTCAGGGGCGCGAGGATTTGCTGCGCCAGCTGCTGGCCAACCTGTTTGGCAATATTGCTCGCCACACCGCGCCCGTCGATGAGGTTCGGGTTTCGTTGAATTCGCAGGTTCGGTTGGGCGTAGATTGGGTGGTTCTGGCGATTGACGACTCCGGGCCGGGTCTGCCCGAGGCGGCCTATCAGGGCGAGCTGGATGCGTTCAAGCGCTTCGACCCTTCCCGCTCGCGCGAGAACGGCGGCTCAGGTTTGGGCATGAGCATCATCGCCGGGATAGTGCGAAGCCACCTAGGTTCACTCAAACTTTCGAAGAGCGAGCTAGGTGGCTTGCGAACCGAGATTGCGCTGAAGCGCCTCGTTTAGTTTTTAGTAGTCGTAGCTGTAACTGGAAGCGGCGACTGCAGCCATAATCGCAACCACGGCGATGATGGTTCCGATAACCAGCAGGCCACCGTAAACACCAACGGTCACCCAAATGGCGGTCTTCTTGTTCTGCTCGTAACCCTCGAGCTCACGACCCTGAGCGTCACGGAACTTGCCCGACAACAGCAGAATCAGGTCAATCAACGGCCAGATCCAGCCGACAAACAAGAAGCTGCCGAACAGCGAGGTGAGCAGCTTGCCCACACCGAGGCCAACGTTTCCGATGTAGAAACGGTCGATACCAAGGCCACCAAGGAAGAACGAGAACAACCAGGTGTTCATGAACGACTTAGGTGGGTTCGGGGTCATGTACGACGCCTGAGCGTATGGGTTAGCTCCTGGCTGCGCGGTTACGTATGGGTTCGATGCCGCGGCGGCAGCGTCCGCTGCTGGCGCAGAAGCTGCAGCAGCTGCCTGACCGGCCGGAGCTGGAGTGCCGCACTTGCCGCAAAACATTGCGCCGGCGACTAGTTGGTTTCCACAAGATGCGCAGAACATTTGGATTCCCCCTCTTAGAGATTGATTGGCTTTAGTTTATTGAGCCTTCGGGCTAATAGGCGCAGAGTTCTTTGATTGTGGTGACCTTGCCACCGAGGGTCTTGCCCAGCACATCGAGCAGACTGCGGTCGTTTGCTGCTGACAGCGCTTGCCAGTTTCCGCCGGCGGCGACCGGGTTCTTCAAAACGGTTCCGTCGGCGACCTTGCAAGATTCAATAGTGATCAGCTCGAGCTCGTTCGAGTCTGCTGCGAGGTTGAAGACAACCACCGGCTCTTGACCTCGGCGGCAAGAGATGGTCGAGAACTGAACCTCGACGCCCACGATGTCTACGGCCTTGAGTTCACTCGGGTTGCAGGTGAAGTCGAGCGGCTTCAAGGTGGCCACGATCTGCTGCTCGGTGAGCATCGAACCCTGCGGTGCATTCTTGTCATTCGTCGCAGCCTGAGTCGCAGCCGCGGTTGGCTCGGCGGATTGCGATTGGCTTGCGGCCGGCGTGCTCTCGGCAGGTGCGTCGGCGGTGTCGCCTGCGGCGCATCCCGATAGCAAAAGGGCAGATGCGGCAACCAGCGCGATGCCGGCCGAGGCCTTCAGAAGTTTGTTCACCTCTTAAGCCTAAGCAATTCAGTCGGCGAGCAGTTCGCGAACTCTCGGCACGACCTTGGTGGCATACAACTCGATCGACTTCATCAGCAGCGAGTGCGGGGTCTGACCGGTCGCATACTTCAAATCGAACCGGGATGCGCCGACCGAGCGAATCGCATGCGCTATCTTCTGTGCCACGGTTTCGGGCGAACCAACGTAGAGCGAGCCGTAGTGCACCTCTTGCAGGTAGTGGTTCTTGGTCATCGGACCCCAGCCGCGCTCGCGACCGATGCGCCCAAAGCTGGACTCGTAGTGCGGCCACTGAATCTCGATCGCCTCTTCGTCGGTTTCGGCGACAAAGCCTGGGCTGTGAATCGAGATCGGCAAGATAGGTCGTTCAAACTTCTCGAGCGCCTCGGCGTAGAGCTTTGAGTACGGCGCAAAGCGAGCGGGGTCGCCACCGATGATTGCTAGGGCAAGCGGGATTCCGAGTCTGGCCGCGCGCACCACGGATTCGGGGCTGCCGCCGACACCAACTCGCAGACCGATTGGGGTCTCGACCTTGGGCCAAACCTCTTGGTTGTTGAGCGGGTTGCGGGTGGTGCCGCTCCAGGTGACCGGCTGTTCGCGCAGCAGTTTGACCAGCAGCTCGAGCTTCTCTTCAAAGAGCACGTTGTAGTCACTCAGTTCGTATCCGAACAACGGAAAAGACTCGGTGAACGAGCCACGACCCGCGGTGATTTCGGCGCGTCCGTTCGACAGGGCCTGAATCGTGGCGAAGCGCTGGTACACGCGAATTGGATCTTCGCTCGAAAGAACGGTGACACCAGTGCCGAGAGTGATCTGCTTGGTTACCGGAGCCAGCGCGGCCAGCAAAGTATCAGGTGCGCTCACCGAGAAGTCGTCGCGGTGGTGCTCACCGATATTGAAGTTGTTGAGGCCGACCTCATCGGCCAGGATGCCCTGCTGCAAAACGTTGCGAAGCACAACCGCATCATGTTGACGGATGCCCTGCTCGTCAACGGTGATGTCACCGAAGGTGTCGAGTCCGAACCGAAGATTTGCGGGATTGATTGCATTCACGCTTGATAGGTTATGACTCCAGATTGTTATTTGTCAAGTGGGGGTTTACTTATTGCATCGGGCGTAGTGTGAAGGAGTCATCGAAAGGATTGAGAACACATGAGAGTTTTTGCGACCAGCTATCGCCTGCTGTTGAGCGTTGCCTTTTTGGGCAGCATCGTCTGGCAGGTCACCGACCGAATCGCCAACAATGTGTTTCGACCCCAGGAATACTTCACGTTCTTCACTATCGACACCAGCATCCTGGCCGGCCTGCTGATGCTGGTCGCCGCAACCTACAGCTGGCGCGGCGCGGAAGAGCCACTCTGGTTTAGCCGAGCCCGACTCGGAATCGTTACCGCTTCTGTGATCGTCGCTGTGGTTTACAACGCGCTGCTTCGCGGACTGCCACCGGCCGCGGCCGACATGGGATACGAGTGGCCGACCGTGCCAAACGACATCCTGCACATCTGGGCACCACTGTTCTTGGTGGTCGAGTGGCTAATCTTTGCCCCGAACAAGACCCTCAAGTGGCAAGCGGCGTTCTGGGCTTGGGCGTATCCATTTGCCTGGCTGGCATTCACTCTGGTTCGAGGTGCCGTCGATGGTTGGTGGCCATACTTCTTTATCGACCCAACCGACAAGGGTGGCGTGCCAGGAATGCTGACCTACATCTTTGGAATCATGGCGTTCATGTTTATCGTCGCCAGTGCGCTGCTGCCGCTGCAGCGAGTTAGCCAGCGACTAGCAGCCACGAAGTAAGCCAGGGTTTGTTTGGTGCCCGCAGCTGCGCGGGCGAACAAGTTATTCGGCAGCGGCCAACTGACCGCAGGCTCCGTCTATCTCTTTGCCGCGAGTATCGCGCAGCGTGGTCGGAATGCCGGCGGCCTCGAGTCTCGAGATCCAGATGCGAGTGGTTTCTGGCAGCGAGGCGGTCCAGACCGAACCCGGAGTCGGGTTCAGCGGAATCGGGTTCACGTGCACCCAACCCTTGCCGCGGGCGTTCAGCTTTTCGGCCAGCAGGTCGGCACGCCAGGCGTGATCGTTCATGTCTTTGATCAGCGCGTATTCGATCGAGACACGGCGTCCGGTCTTGTCGAAGTATGCCTTTGCCGCATCCAACGCCTCATCGACCTTCCAGCGCGAGTTGACCGGAATCAGTTCGTCGCGCAGCTCGTCGTCGGGGGCATGCAGCGAGAGCGCGAAGGTGAGCGGCAGATCCTCGTCAGCGAGCTTCTGGATCGCCGGCACCAGGCCAACCGTCGAGACGGTGATGTTGCGGGTAGACATTCCAAGGCCGTCGGGTTGCGGTGCAACCATGGTGCGAACGGCTTGCATCAAGCGGTTGTAATTGGCCAGCGGCTCGCCCATGCCCATGAACACGATGTTGGTGACGCGCTCTGGGTTTTCGGGGTCGCCCTTGCGGCCGCCCAGCTCACCCTTGGCAATCGCGGCATTGGCGCGCACCACCTGCTCGACAATCTCGGCGGCCGACATGTTGCGGGTCAGGCCGGCCTGCCCGGTTGCACAGAACGGGCAGTTCATGCCGCATCCTGCCTGTGAGGATACGCAGAGCGTGATTCGGCCTGGGTAACGCATTAGCACCGACTCGACCAGTGCGCCATCGAACAGGCGCCACAGGAACTTGATGGTGTCGCCCTTGTCAGTCTGCAGGCGACGGATCTCGGTTAGCAGGTTGGGCAGCATGCCCTCGGCCAGCTGCTCGCGAATGTTGGCCGGCAAATCGGTCATCTGGGCAGGGTCACTTGTGTAGTGCGTGAAGTAGTGGGTGGCCAGCTGCTTGGCCCTGAAGCCCGGCAGACCCAGCTCTTTGAGTCGGGCGGCGCGCTCTTCGACGGTTAGGTCGGCCAGGTGAATCGGCGGCT
>JACCDN010277602.1_pt1 | contig 19373 bp, 16 predicted proteins | sample 7441691 | NCBI WGS metagenome assembly JACCDN01 (sample SAMN15323439, study PRJNA562643) | freshwater metagenome | isolation source: river surface water | place: USA:Blue River Watershed | collected 2017-08-16 | reverse complement strand
TCCGACTCGATCGACGAGTAGTGAGCGAACAGGTCAGCGCCGCCCTCGTCGGGGGTGATGAAGCCGTAGCCCTTTTCGTTGTTGAACCATTTCACGACACCAGTTGCCATGGGGTACTCCTTTGGTATTGCTTGAACCGACCGTCGATCCCTGCAGTCGGTGATACTCAGGGTCGGCACGGGCCGGGAGTCACATCCAACTTCTAACTGAACACTAGCGCACAAAAGCATATTTGTACCCGCTTATCTGGTGCGGTTTGATAACGATACGAAATCCCGGGATGGCAGCGGTTGCGCTGATATTCTGATGGAATCCCCGAAAGGTGCATTGTGAAATCTGTTTCGATTGTCATTCCTGCGTACAACGAGGAAGACACAATCCGCACGTGCCTTCTTGCGGCACTGTCTCAGACAGTTCCCGCGCACGAGATTATTGTGGTGAACAACATGTCCACCGACCGAACGGTCGAGATCGTCCAGGAACTGCAGCTTTCGAATCCCGAGGCGCCGCTCGTGTTGATCGAGCAGTCGGCGATGCAGGGAATTACTCCCACTCGTAACGCTGGTTTTGATGCCGCAACGGGTGACATCATTGGTCGTATCGATTCCGATTCCGCGATTGAGCCGAACTGGGTCGAGGAGGTCCAAAAGTCGTATGAGGACGAACACGTCGCCGCGACGACCGGTCCGGTCCTGTATTACGACATGCCATTTCGGCGTTTTGGTCTGATTGCGGACGACACGCTGCGCCGTGCCATGTTCAAACTGACCGACGACTACCAGTTCCTCTTTGGGACGAATATGGCAGTTCGCCGCGATGTGTGGCATGCGGTGCGCGACGAAACCTGCCTCGACGAAGAGAACTTGATGCACGAGGACCTCGACCTGGCCGTTCACATCAACGATGCGGGTTACACGATTTCATACGTACCGACCATGGTTGCCGGCATGAGCGCACGACGCATGGACGACAGCCCCACCGATTTTGCGGCCTATGCTAAACGCATCGATCACACGTACAACCACCACGGTGTACGTTCGACTGCGTTGCGTGCGCCTCGCTGGGCGTATCTGGCGATCTACCCGCTGGTGAAGGGCTTGCGATGGGGCGTGCGGGCCGCTAACGCGGTTCGTTAAGACTTTTTGGGCATCCACTCGTTTGCGAACAGTGCGGCTTGGGTGCGGCGTTGCATGCCGAGCTTGCTGAGAATACCGCTGACATAGTTTTTGACCGTCTTTTCGGCGAGGAACAGGCGCCCGGCGATTTCCCGATTAGATAAACCCTCGGCGACGAGTTCGAGGATGTCGAGCTCACGCGGTGTCAGATCGTCCAGCGGGTTAGCCACGTCGAGTGCTTCACGCACCCGCCGCATCGCGCCCTCGACCGTGACGGAATCCATGAGGTTTTCGCCAACGGCAGCACGACGGATGGCCTCGATAATACCCGAGGCGCGCACTTCTTTTCGAAGATAACCGTTTGCGCCCGCGAGCATTGCGGCGAGCACGGCGTCATCGTCGTCAAATGACGTCAGTATGAGGCATCCCACTGTCGGGTTTTCGCTTTTAACGTCGCGGCACACATCCATACCGCGTCCGTCGGGCAGTCGGCCGTCTAACAGTGCGACACGTGCTCCGCTGGCGATAATCAGTTCAGCGGCTCCGGTGGCGACTCCGGCTTCACCGACAACGCGCATGTCGGGTTCCTGGTCGATGAGGTTTGCGACCCCGCGTCGAACAATTTCGTGGTCGTCCAACAGAAATACGCCGATTTTGTCGTTCATTGTTCTCCTCGGGGGATATGCCACTGAATTGTGGTGCCGTGGGGTGTTGCGGTATCGATGCGGAATGTTCCACCTGATTTGGTAGCGCGTGCTTCCAGGTTGGCCAGTCCGCTACGTCGGGTTTCGTCACCGATTCCGATCCCGTCGTCGGACACTTCGATGGTGATGTGGGCCGGTGAAACCCGCACGGCTACAGATGCTCGTGTGGCCTGTGAGTGGCGGACGATATTGGACACGGTTTCGCGCACTACGGCTTCGACGTCACCGTGGTGTGTGTCGGCCAGAAGGCTGTCCACAGGCCCTTCGAATTCAACACGGTAGTCAATGCTGTGTTCTTCGAGAATTTGCCGAACCATGGTGTGAATTCGGGCGCGAAAGCTGGTGGCGCCGGCCAGTGTGGGCTCGGACAGGTCAAAGATGCTGTGTCGGATTTTCCGGATTGTGGCGTCGATTTCGTCGACCTGGTTTGCCAATCGGGTTGCAACTTCGGGTGGGGTGCGACCCACGACACCGTCGATGGACAGTCCGATGGCGAACAAGTTTTGAATAACGTGGTCGTGCAGATCGCGTGCGATGCGTTCACGTTCCTCGGTGAGCGTCAGGCGGTGTTCGGCGGCGCGAGAGAGCGCCAGTTCGCGTGAGGCCGCGATGGTGCGGGCGAACGAGGCGAGGGCGGCGCGTTCGGCATCCACAAAAGGCAAACCGTTGTGGGGGCGAAGTGCGACAAGTGCGCCGACCGTGGTGCCCTGTGCGCTGGTGAAGGGCACAATGAGTGCGGGACCACCACTGACCGAGCCCATGTGGGTTTCGGCGGCGTCGATGTTGGGGGATTGGTGCGCGACTACCTCACGCGTGATCGAGCGAAGTTCGTTGCGAAGTTGTTCGGAAATTTCGGAGCTTTCGGCGAACGCATGAGTTGTCGCGTCGATTACAAAGTGTGAGGCGACGACATCACAACTGAGAAGTTCGGCCACATCGGCGACGACGGAATCAAAATCGGCTGCGAGTTCTGTTGACAACAACACCTGCTGGGCGTTGGCCGTCGCCCGGTCGATGAGCGAATTCGTCATTTGCTCCAGCTGGAATCGTCGGGCGTTCGAGATGGCCCCACCCGCGATATGCGCCAACGCGACAATCACGTCCTCGTCGAGCGGCGTGAAACCGCCACGACCGCTTTCTGTGAGATACAGATTTCCATAGACGACACCCTCGATGTAGATGGGTACTCCGAGGAACGAGTGCATGTCGGGGTGATGTGCGGGGATTCCGCTGGCGAGCGGTTCCGTGGTCAGGTCATCGAGTCGAATCGGGTGCTGAGTCGCGATAACGCTGCCCAAAACGCCTCGACCGACAGGCAAATCACCGATGGCGGCAATTTCGGGACCGGACATTCCGACGTGGATGAATCTCTCAAACACGCCGGCGGGTGACAGTACACCGATAGCCCCAAATCGTGCACCGGTGAGCCGTCTTCCGACGTCGGCGATAGTGTGCAGTGCCGCCTCGAGTGTGAGTTCTTCACTCACGGCGCTACCCGCCGAAATCAAGGTCGATACGAGAGCAACAGCCTCGTCACGTTCCAACTGGTCGAGTGAGGATTCGACCAGTCGTGAGACCTCGTCAGCGAGCACGGGTCGCTAAATCTGGCCCGATGCCGAGTTGTCGTCGGTGGGTACCTGTGAACGCAGGTGCACAGGCTCGGTGGTGTGTCCGCTGCGTGCCGCCTGGCGCTTCTTTGCAACGATGTTGAGCACCTCGATTGCGACGGCAAAGACCATGGGGCCATAGATGAACGCTTTGTCGACGTGCACCTCGAAGCCTTCGGCGATCAGCATTGCGCCAATCAGCAGCAGGAATCCGAGGGCCAGCATCTTGATGGTGGGGTGCTTCTCGACGAAACGGCCGATGCTGCCCGACAGGAACAACATGACGATGACGGCGATGACTACTGCGGCAATCATGACGGGGAGGTCGTTCGACATACCCACAGCGGTGATGACACTGTCCAGAGAGAACACGATGTCGAGCACCATGATTTGGGCGATGGTCCCGCCAAACGAAACCTTCTTTGCGCCCGGTTCCGAGGTGCCGTGCTCGACACCCTCGAGGCGTTCGTGGATTTCGGAGACTGACTTGTAGACGAGGAACAGACCGCCACCGATGAGGATGAGGTCACGTCCGCTGAAGCCGTACTCGAAGATGTGGAACAGGTCGTTGGTGAGTGTCACCAACCATGCGGCAGCCAACAGCAACAGAATGCGCATGATCAGCGCGGCAGCCAATCCGGTCAGTCGCGCACGGTCTCGCTGATGTTCGGGAAGTTTGCCCGACAGGATGGTGATAAAAATCACGTTGTCGATACCGAGGACGATTTCGAGGACGGTCAGGGTCAGGAAAGTGAGCCACACATCGGGATCTGAAAGCAATTCGAGCATGGTTTTATTCTACGGTCGCGGTTGTATGCTGAAAGTAACCACGGGAGCCCATCGGGCTGAGAGGAAGCATCCGCTTCGACCGTCGAACCTGATTCGGGTAATTCCGACGAAGGAAGGTCTCTCATTCACCCGTGCACTACAGAAAAGGTGCACCACATGAATACGCAGCGAATTGCGTCACCGACGGCATGGCGAACCGTTGATTACATTGTCACGAGCGTTATCGCCGTGTTGGGAGGGGCGCTGTTTGTGCTCTGGGGTCAGGCCTATGTTCCATTGAGTGCGGGGCTCATGTTAGTTCTCCCAGGGTCTGAAGCGCTGCTCGACGGTGGATGGCTGTTTCCCGGAATCTTGGTGGCCATGATCGTCCGCAAGCCCGGGGCTGCGTTCGCGGGAGAAATGATTGCCAGTGTCGTGTCTGTGGCGATTGGCAACGCCTGGGGTGGTGCCGCATTACTGTTGGGCTTGGCTCAAGGCCTCGCGTTGGAGGCAGGGTTTGCTGTCCGACGTTACCGTTCATTCAGCGGAGTCACGGTCGTTGTGGCGGGGCTGTTGGGTGGAATTACTCAGGGAATTCTGGAGGTGCTGAACTGGTATGCCGGAGCGACCGCAGCATTTACCGGGATTTATGTGGCGTCGGCCGCGGTCTCGGGCGTTGTGCTCGCCGGCGGGTTCTCGGTTGTTGTGCTGCGTTCCGTGAAGTCGACCGGAGTTCTGCGCCAGTTCGGGCATGTCTAGATGGCCTCTGCGCTGCGAGAATTCACCACATGGTCCTGGACCTTCCACGGTGATTCTTCCAGCGCACTGACGAATATTTCCTTCCGAATCTCGGCAGGGGAGCGAGTCTTAATTGCCGGGCCCAGCGGTGGTGGCAAATCGACACTGCTGCGTGCAATTGCGGGACTGCTGTCCGAGGATGCGGGCTTTGCACGTGGACAATTGAACGCCTCGGCGGTACGAGTTGGATATGTGGGCCAAGAACCCGACGAACAGATGCTTTTTCCCACCGTGAGAGAGGACGTCGCTTTCGTGGCCGAAACGGTGGTCGCTCGCGCCTCGAAGGTGCACGCCGCCGTGCACGCCGCTCTCGACACCGTTCGTGCGCTTCCGTTAATTGACCGTGCAACAATGGCGCTGTCGGGTGGTGAGAAGCAACGCGTCGGCGTGGCTGCCTGCGTCGCCGCCGAAGCAGACCTTGTGATCTGCGACGAACCCACAGCAAGCCTGGATCCCGAACATGCAATTCAGGTGAGGGACGCCATCAGTGCGGCCGCCGGAAATCGTGGTGCGAGCCTCGTTGTTGTCGAGCATCAAATCGATTTATGGCGCGAATATGTCGACCGGGTCGTGGTGGTCGCCGATGGCGAGATCGTGTCTGACCTGCCCGTTGCGCAGCACCTGGCAGCGATGAGTTCCGGTGAGGGAGCACTGCGACTGTGGACGTCCCCGCCGTCGTCGGAACGACACAGGCCGGCACCTGAACTGTCGGGTACTCCCATAGTTCAGACCCACGGTGTGATCACCAGTCGTGCACCTGATTCACCGTCAATCGCGGTCCCGGACATCACCGTGTATCCCGGCCAGTGTGTCGCGTTGATTGGGCCGAACGGCAGCGGGAAAACCGCGACATTGCGGGCGCTCGCCGGTCTTCGGGCCCCAGAGGTGGGCAGAATCACATATTCCGGCTTCGCGCGAAGCCCGCACCGGCTCAGTGCTCGCCGTCGTGCGCAGTTCGCCGCCAGCGTGCTGCAGAATCCGTCGTATTCGTTCCTTCGTGCCACCGTCGCAGAAGAGGCGCCAGCACACGTATTGGGTGCAATGGGGCTTTCTCGACTCGATGCACGGAACCCGCACAGTCTCAGCGGTGGGGAACGACGTCGATTGGGGATGGCAATTGCGCTGAGCGGCGAACCAGCAGTCATGTTCCTCGACGAGCCAACCTTCGGCCAAGACCCGCAGTCGTGGCGGGATGTGGTGTCTGTACTAGACGACTATCTGTCGTCGGGTGGGTCCATCGTCGTGGCAACACACGACAACGAACTGGTTCGCGCATTGGCCGACAACGTGATCGAGCTCGGCGGCAGTACATGAGGCGCGCACACCCCGTAGTGATAGTCACAGTTGCGCTGATGCCCGCTGTCGTGCTGCTGTTCACCATCGACCCCGTCACGCCCGTGATGGTGGGGGCCGTGTGTTCCATTGTGTTGTGGAGGGTGGCGCCGGCTCTGCCTGGAGCTGTCAGGATGCGGCCACTCGTGGGGCTCGTTGCCGTTTCTGCTCTGGGCGCCTTTGTTGTGAATGCGTTGTATGGCGTGCCCGGTGGTGACGTGTACTGGCATTGGGGGTATCAGCACATCACGGAACGATCCCTCACACTGGCGACCGCTCAGGCAACCCGCGCGCTGGCTGTCGGAATTCCCGCAGTTTTACTCGCCCGTTCGCTGCAGGTGTCGAGTCTGGCGGCCTGGTTGGCGACAGCACGGGTGGTTTCCCCTCGGTTTGCTCTGGCAACTCTCATCGGCATTCGGCTGGTTCCCATCATCGTGTCGGACGTCCGAGAAACAGTGATTGCGCGCGGCGCTCGCGGAGTCCGTGCGACACCACTATCGGTGTCGATTTCTGTAATTGTGGTGGCAATCCGGCGGGCGATTCGGATGAGCGAGATTGCCGAGATTCGTGGGTTTGATTCGCCGGAGCGGGTCTGGAGCTCGTTCGAACCGTTACGGTTTCGGGACGGTCTTGTGCTGACCGCTACTGTGTTGGCTGTCGCGATATCGGTTGTCGTGACAATAACGAGCGGTATGTGGGATGTGTTGCGTGCCTGAGACACAAATAGTGCTGATTGACGGTCGCAGCGGCGCCGGGAAGACTGATTTGGCCAACCGTTTGGCGTCAATTTGGGGGTGCCCTGTCGTGCACCTCGATGACGCATACCCCGGATGGGACGGGCTTCGTGCTGGGCGTGACGCGATCATTCGGGACGTCGTCGTACCCTTGGCGCACGGTGACGAAGGACATTACGTGCGGTGGGACTGGGAAATGGGTGCACCCACAGAAACCATCGTTGTCCCGTCTGTGCCGCTCATCATTATCGAAGGGTGCGGGATTCTCACGCCGCTGAGTGCCCAATATGCCGATGTGGCGTTGTGGGTGGAATGTGCCGACGACATCCGCCGTGAACGTGCTGTCCGGCGCGACGGCCACGCAACGGCCGAAAATTTTGACCGTTGGGCCCTGCAGGAAGACGACGTTATTGCCACCGATTTTCCGATGGCGTTGGCCGACGAAATTCTGCGAACGGACGACGAGGCATGAAAAAAGGCCCGGAGTGCCGGGCCTGAGTGGGGTGGCTAACGGGGCTCGAACCCGCGACCTTCCGGACCACAACCGGATGCTCTACCAACTGAGCTATAGCCACCATGTACGCCAAAACGCAACTCTGTAATTGTATTACAGTTTTCCGCTCCATTTTTCCACCGAAGCGGCAGCGTGCGCCTTGGCTTGGTCGCTTGTGGGGCCAATACCGTCCAGGAATACCGCCGAACGGTAGTAATCGAGTTCGCGAATCGATTCGAGGATGTCGGCAAGTGCCCGGTGACCGCCGTTTTTTTCGGGGGAATGGAAGTACGCGCGGGGGAACCAGCGTCGCGACAATTCCTTGATGCTCGACACATCAATCGAACGGTAGTGGAGGAACGCGTCGACCTCGGGCAGGTAACGGTTGATGAAAGTGCGGTCCGTGCCAATCGAATTGCCGCCCACCACTGCGGTGCGAGGCTGTGCCACGAAACGCTGAATGTATTCCAGGATCTGGGTTTGAGCCTCGGTGATGCTGACGCCATTGTCGATTTCGGTAATCAACCCGCTGACGGTGTGCATATTGGTGACGAAATCGTTCATCTGTTCCAGTGCAGCGGAACTGGGCTTGATAACAACCTGGAAGCCGGGATCCAGCGGTTCCAAGTCGTAGTTTGTGACAATGACGGCAACTTCGACGATTTCGTCGATGTCGGGATTAAGACCGGTCATTTCACAGTCAATCCAGACAATACGGTCGTCGGCAGCACTCATTACTCAAGTCTACCGCGGGCCGCTGATTCGAAAAGTAATGGTGTGACGCTGTGGGGCTACCCGAAACGACCGTTCACGTAATCCAGGGTGCGTGGGTCGGTGGGGTTACTGAAGATGGTGTCGGTGGGTCCGTGCTCCACGATGAAACCGGGCTGGCCGGCTTCGGCCAGGAAGAACGCGCAGTTGTCTGACACGCGGTTCGCCTGCTGCATGTTGTGGGTCACGATTACGACGGTTACCTCGTCAGAGATTTCCATTATTGTCTGCTCGATACGGCGGGTTGAGGTGGGGTCAAGTGCCGAACAGGGTTCGTCCATCAACAACACCCGTGGACGCACGGCGAGCGACCGTGCGATGCAGAGACGTTGTTGCTGCCCGCCCGAAAGCCCGCCACCGGCGTTGCGCAGACGGTCCTTGACCTCTTTCCAGAGTCCTGCTTTGGTCAGGGTTTCTTCCACGAGGTCGTCACCATCAGATTTTGAGATGGACTGACCGGTCAGAGTCAGCCCGGACAGAACGTTGTCTCGAATGTTCATTGCGGGGAAAGGGTTCGGTTTTTGGAAGACCATTCCGATCTGACGGCGCACATCGGTGAGTTCGATGTTGTCGTCGTAGATGTCGACGTTATCGAGGAATACGCCACCGGCCAGGGATGTTCCGGGCACAAGCTCGTGCATGCGGTTCAAAGTGCGCAGGAACGTTGATTTTCCACAGCCCGACGGTCCGATCAGTGCCGTGACCTTGCCCGCTTCCATGGTGAGATCAATCTGGTTGAGCACTTTGTGGTTCCCAAACCATGCGGAAACTCCACGAGCGGTCAAAGCCGCGGTGGGAAGTGTGCCGATCAATTCCGTTTCGGGTTCGAGGTTGTAAACGGGAAGCGCTGTGGTGTCCATGTTTGTCCTTAATAGAGGTTGGGGAGAAGAATGATGACGTTTTCGCCGATACCGATGCCGATGGAGAGCAGCGCGGGTGTTGCGACCACATATGTCGCCCATCGGCCCCAGAATCGTCGCGACCATGCGGCGACGAAAATGAAGACAGCCGCGAGTTCCACGAGAAGCAACAACGGCAAATACGCGGAATCGTCGGTGCCCAACAGCGTTTCTGAATCCATCAGATAGCCGGGAAGCATGATCGATACGGGTGCTGGGTGGGATTCCTCGTTTTTCACGGCGTCAACACGAATGATGGCATCAGGAAGAAAGGGGATCCCGATGGTGGAGACGAGCGTCAGCCGAGATGCCCCAGACTCTAGGGTTGCTGGGCCTTCGCCTCCCCATCGAACGGCGGTAACCGTGTACGAGCTTTCACCGAGACCGGTGGTGGTCGTGATGGTGTCTCCGGCCTTCAACTCGGACAGGTGTCCAAAGATTCCGCCGTACGTGTTTTGACGGCCATAGATCACCGATGTTCCGGCCTGTCCCGGAAGCACGGTATCCCTGCGGTGACCGAGACCGCTGGTCAGGGCCCGAGAGGTGGTGCCTTCGACGACAACGGAATCCGTGATTCCGAGCACGGGAATGCTGATGAACGAGACAGGCGTGCCGATGGGATAAATATCGCCCTCGGCATCAATTTGAGCGACTGGGGCGGAGCCGTTGGCGAGTTCGTAGCGGAATTGTTCCGTCAGCACGATTTGTTCGCGTTCGTAACGCAGTGCTGAAACAACCGTTGAGTGGCCGAGGAACCCGATGAGCAGAATGCCAATGAGTGTTGCAACGGTTCCCGAGAGATTGTAGGACGCCTCGGTGGAGGGAGGCGAGATTGCGGCGCTGAGGCCGGAGTGCGGTTCATCTTTGAGTCCCGCAAGTTTTGTGGATATCGATTCCGTGTGAACAGAGGCCGCGCGAGTGATTCGTGCCGCCGCTGAGGACAGGTTGCGCGATGAGCCGCGTGTGCGCAGGGAGTGTTTCACTGTCCGGAATCCTTACGGTGTCGAATTGTGGATATTGAGTGCAGAAGCACTGCCCCGGCCTGAGCCGGGGCAGTGCCCTGTGTTGTGCAGTGGTGCAAAGAACTACCGAACGACGCGGATCAGGACCGAAGAGGTTCCGTTGGCGGCGAAGAAGTTGCTGTCACCGTCGTAGGTAACAACTACTCGGTAGGTGCCGATGCGAGCGAACTTGCGAAGGTTCACGGTTGCAACACCGTTGACCAGTGTTGCGGTACCGACAATGGTTCCGGTCGCCGAGGTGAGGCGGACCTTGACGGTTCCGGTGGGCTTGATGGTGTCTGCTGCACCAGCAACCGTAATGCGAACCTTGGGAACAGCGGCAAGTCGGACAGTCGATGTGGTGAGGACACCCGAGGCAGTAGCAGCTTCCTTTACGTCAAACGCTGCGCTGGTTGCTTCGTCAACGCCCGACAGGTTGGGGACGACGGCCAGAGTCAGGTCGGTTCCTGCGGCGATGTCAGCGACGTTGATGTCGGTGGTGCCTTCGGTTGCTCCCGCTGCGATCTGGAAGGTGCCGATCTGGGTGCTTCCGTTCATGACGTTAACGGTGGCGCCACCGTTTCCGTTAGAGGTCAGAACACCCTTTACGGTGATGGTGCTGCCCGTTGCGGACTGAACCGATCCCACGATGGTGGGAATCGAGGGTGCGTAGGCACGCATCGTCGTAGCGCCACAGGTCGAATCGATGCCGAATCCGTATGCCTGGATTGCGGCAGTCGCCTGGCAGACAGCGGAGTTTGCGCCCACGAACATTGCATAAACATCCGAGGTGGCGTCGTCAGCCAAGGCCGAGGGAACAATGTTGTACATCGAACGCTTCAGTGCCGAAACACCCGAGATCCATGCTGCCGAGTTGAAGGTGTACGAGGTGCCCGATCCCGTGGTGGGGGAAACCGAGTTAACCGAGCCGAGAACTGCACCAAAGCGGCGGTCTACAACGCCCTCTGCGCGGTTTGCCTGGCCAACCCACTGAGGAATCGAGAACGGGGTGATGGCGCCAGCGTCGCCCTGGAGTGCGAAACCGGAGTGCTCCTGGACTGCGGAACCGACGTGGTCGCCGCCGCGCGAGGTAGCGCTGAGGCAGGTGTAGGTCGACGTGATGGTTGCTTCGGTCAGACCAAACTTACCGATCCAATAGGAACGCGTTCCCGAACCCGACTGGGGGATGTATGCGTGAATCGGGGTAGTCGTGCCCGAACCTGCATAGGTGTTGTCTGCGAGGAATACGGTGCCAGCCTCGTCAACGACCTGGGTTGCTGCACAGGTGTAGATCGCGAACAGGGTCTGCGAGACCTTGCCGACCACGCCGTCAACATCGCGCGAGACCGATGCGGTGCCCAGCGACAGGTTGGCGGGGATGACCGAGTTGGAAGAAACGGCGTAGGTCATACCGTCAATAGCGAACGGGATATAGGTCAGTACACCGGCCGAGTTCAGGTCTGCGGATGAGGCCGAGCTCGACGAGCGAGCAAAGTCGATGGTGTCCTTGACCTGCGCAGTGGTCCAGGTTGCGGTGGTGCCTGCGAACGTGGTGCCCGAGTAGCTGCCGGTCTGACCAATAGCGGTACGCAGAACGTCACGACCCTGACCCGAGCCGTTGGGGCGGGCGATCGCCGAGGACAGGCCTGCGGGGTAAATGAAGTCGGTGTTGCGATCGTTCGTCGAGATTGCATCGTACGAAGCGAGCATCAATTCGTTGTCGCTGTTGTACCCAATTGCGGTCGACAGACCGTTAAGGACATCCTGGGTGGTGTCCGAACCAGTTCCCACGAGCACGCGGGTGGTGTTTGCCTTGGGGTCGGCGACTGCGGGAGCTGCGGCGATACCGCTGAGTGCAACCGCTGTGACGCTGAGCGCTGCGCCCAGACGCGTCACTGAATTGGATTTCATGATGGTCCTTTCAAAAACCGTCGGTGTTTCGGATGAAACATTCGAGCAGCGCAATGCTGCGATTCACACTCTTGTGACGCTCGGTGAACAGTGTGTTAATCTTCGGAATCCGCAGGGTGTCGTTTAGACAAAGACTTGAGGTAACGGCCCGATCCCAACAGGGGGATTCCAAAACACAGTGCCGACATGAACGAATACCGCAGCACCGAATTTTTGGCGTCGATGTATTCAGCGGAGACGGCTTCACTGGTAACACCAGGATCCACAGGAGTGGGCGTGGTTGTTTCTGGTGTCACGGTTTCTGTGGTTTCGGGTTCGGTGGTTGGGGTCGCTGGTTCCTTGTGTTCCTCACACTGGGGGTCTACTGCTTCCGAGTGAACCACGGTGATCAATCCGTTGAGCAGGGTCTTCTGCTCTGTCGACAACGGCACGTAACCTTCCGGCAGGTTTCCGCGGGTTGTGCCGCTCACCTGACCTTCGGTTTTGATGTAGTTCAGCAGCGACGTGTACTGGGTCAGCTGGTCGAGGCTTGCCGCGCAATATGCAACCGCGGCGTATGTGACGGTAGCCAACGGATAGGCCGTGCGTGAAATCGAATCGCGATCGTAGACGGTCACACCGTCAACGCTGGTAGTGGTGAAAGCCTCGACTCCTGCGGTGATCGATTCCTCGTTAGCTGCGACGTACGCTCCCGCATTATTCCGAAGTTGTGCGGTGGGCAGGCCTAGCTTTGCGGCCGATGCTACGTCGGTCAAAGCAAACAGGAAGTGTTGTCCGGGGGACTGAAGCCCGGACGAGACGAAGGCCGCGGGTGCGCGGGTGGTGTCCCAGAAAATTTTGATGCCGGTGTCGCCACGTCGTACCTTTTTTGCGCCCTCAGCGAGGTCGCTCACATAGGGGCGCAATTCGAATGAGCCAAAACCGGGTGCCGGAATGTAGTCTGCCTCACGGTATGTGGATTGGTCGGCCTTGGGGAACGAGTTAATTGTGGTGTCGTCCAGGATGTTGAGGTCGGCGTAGTAGCGGTTAATCACCATTCCCCAGGGGTCCGGTGCTCCCGACAGGAACGCACGGGCGTCGGTGTCGGCCTTGAGCCAGTTCCATACCTGTGCAAATGCGTCGGAGTTGCCCAGTGGCAACAGCATGCCATCGGGTTCGGACGAATTGAGGAAGTCCTTGAATTCAGGATTGAGTTCCAGGAATTCGGGGTCGTGTCGCAGGCTGCGTGGGTTTGTCGCGAGGTAGCTCTGGTTGTTGCCGTTGGGTACATCGTTTTTGTAGGACTGCGTCAGCAGTTTTGCGACCAACCGGGGCGACAGTTTGAGGTTAGTTACGGGTCGACCATTCTGTGCGATCCGAGTGGAGTTTCCGGCAAGGTTGTAATCAATGTTGTAGGCAATTACCAACGCACTCTGTGCGACAGGAGCGTACGAAACTTTGGTTGTCGACTCGCTTGACACCGGGCCATTGACGAAGCCGATACGAGACGCACCGCTAATGCTGGACGAGATTTGGGTTCGTGCCTCGTCATCACCGACCTGCGAGAATCCAAATACGCGATTGCTGGCGCACAGGGCACCCTGCCAGGACGTGAAGGCCTCGGAAATCATTTCGTTGCCGACGGTTCGTTCCTCGGAAGCTCCGATGGGGCAACCCGAAGACACCGAAGCAAAATCGAGGTGGAATTCGAATCGATCCGCCCAGTTGCTTGCGCTCAACGGAGAGGTGCGCAGCCGGGAGTTTTCGTGGGTGGTGTACGACGTGCCATCGGTCGAGTACTGGCCTCGGGGTACGACCACGAGCCAACAGTCTCGGATTTCACCTGTTGTTTCGTTCCGTGCGCCGCAGCCCAGGTGCGGTGCCTCGAGTGAGGTTTGCACCTCGAAAAGAACCGTACCGGTGCCGTCGGCAGAGGTGGTCGCCCCGGAAACTTCGTTGGAGGATGTGGACGAGAAGAAGGTGTTGACATCAAATGTACTCGCACCTCCTACCGACGTGAACGGCACCTGGAATGCGCGAAGGTTGGGGTTTCGTGCTGGGGCAGGAATCTGGAAAATTCCGGAATAAGCCTGTGCGGAGTCCTCATTTTCGCTGAGAGACCGGTTACCCGCATTGAGTCCCATGACCGAGGCGAAACTCGTTGCAGGAGCACCCCATTGGCAGTTTTGGGGCTTCGCTGTTCCGGAACCGTCATCCCAACACTGCATGATTTGCAGGTAGTCGTGAGCGAATTCGCTCGCCGAGGTTGCCCCACCACCGGACCAGTTGATGGTGAGCCCCTGGTAGGTCAGATCCGTAGTCTGGCCTACTGTGACGCTGAGGTTCTGGAACGCTGCATAGTTGGGGTCTGTCGAATCTCGCGTCGTGTCGAGCCAGTTTTGAGTCGCTGCGCTGGAGGTGATAATCGCCTGCGGTTGAGGTGATGTTACGGACGTTGATAATGCGTCGTCCGCAGCATGCGCGGCGCTCACAGCATTACCCGCAAAGATTACGCCCAGTGCGAGATCGGCTAATAAGAGTCCGGCGAGGGTTTTTGTGCGAAAGTTACGACCTGCAATCTTCATCAGTTTGTTCCTGCCTGACGGCGTGACGCGGCAACGACGGCCAACGGCGGTCCAAAAATTGCGGCAAGCACTACGAGGATGATGGCAAGGATAACCCAGTTGATTGTTCCCCAGCCCGCTCCCGAAGTCTCGGTGGGTACGGCTGCAAGTGTTGTACACGTGCCTGTTTCGACATCACATACCGTGGGACCGCTAATGCCTCCCGCGACACCGCCGACCGACGTGCCCGATCCGGTACCTGTTCCCGTTGTGGTGGAACCGTCGACGGTTGTGCCAGAGTCCGTGCCGGTTCCAGTCCCGGTTCCGCCCGAGCTTGCGGCACCTGCGCCGCCGGTGCCTTCGGCACACTGAGATGTGGCACCCTTTTTGTCACATTCCGAGGGCATGGGTGCGTTTTTTGCCAGAGTGTTGGATCCGTCTGCCGAGAACGTGGGGTTGTTGCATTTCTTGATGTCGATCGACGCTGTGTCGGCGCCGGGAATCAAGTTGACCTGCTTCAATCCGGCTTCGACAAGGTTGATGGGCAACGGCGAATATCCCAAAACTTCGGCCTGCTGCTGACCCTCACACAGGAAGTAGTTGGCGAACGCCGCCAAAGTTTTACCTTTTGCCGTAGTGAATGCACCCTGTGCAGAGGTAGGTATGATCATGTAGGAATACGACGACATGGGGTACGCGCGCTTATCGGTGCTGTTATACACACCGGTAAGTTGCTGAGTCAGGTACGACGCTCCAGGCTTCTCGTTGATGGTGGCTCCCATAAGTGCAACAGCAACGTTGGACGCCGTGGGTTCAACATAGTAGCCCGCATTGTTGAGCAATTTGACTACAGGGAAACCAGTTTTCAGAGCATACGAGTATTCAACGTAGGTGATGGTTCCTTCGTTAGCTTTCTGAGCGACATAACCCGAGACACCCTGTGAATTCGGCTGGGCCACAAATCCGGCACCCGCCTTGGTGGGATAGAACGATGTCAGTCCACACGGGGTGCTGCGACCCGTTGCTTGGCAATATTTGTTCCACAGAGTGGTGTGCTGCTTTGACATCCACAGAGTGAACTGTGCAGTCGACCCGGAGCCGTCGGAACGAACGACGGGAACAATCTGGCGGTTCGGCAGGGTCAGGCTGGGGTTGTCGGCTGCGATTGCCGCGTCATTCCATTTCGTGATGACTCCCGTAAAAATCTTGGTCAATACTTCGCCGCTCAAGCGCAGGTTTGTAATTTGCTTTCCACCGGCGTTCAGGTTGTACATGAACGCTGTGCCCCCGGCCACGATGGGCATGTACGCAAAAGGTCGTGTGGGGAGCGCGTCAACAACGCCGTTGTCTGTGAGCCCATAGGGGGTTTCCGAGACTGCGTAGTCAACCGTGCCGCCCTTGAACTGGTTACGACCATCGACGGATCCCGTCGAGGCAAAGTTCACGCGCATTCCATACTGTTGAACGTTGCGCCGCCACTGGTCCACAGCATTGGCACTCCATGAGGAACCGGCACCGCTGACGGGCACATAGTCAGCGGCCATCGCGACCTGCGGTGCGAACACGGACGCAACCAAGGACGCGGTAAGTACCGTCTGAATCAGTGTTCGGACGCTGCGCTTGACGTTCAACGGGATTCCTTTCGGGCTTGTGCCGCTATCGATCCGACAGCGTGAGTAACCTGTGAGCCCAAGGCTCGTACCGCAGCAAATCGTTGTTCCCAGAGGGCGCGACGAGCAGCGGATTTTTGGGGCGTTTGGCCGCCGATGTAGCGGGCGATGACGAACAAGACGAGTACCAGTGCCATGAGCACGGCAGCGGTTCCGAATCCGCGAGAGATCATCGTGGGTTCGGGTGACTTCACGAACTGGAAGATGGCAAGTGGCAGCGAAACCATGGGGTCACTGAGGGGATTCACGTTGAGCGCGGCGGTGAAACCACTGGTCAACAGGACCGGCGAGGTCTCGCCAACGCCACGTGCGGTGGCCAGGATGATGGCTGTGGTGAGTCCCGACCTGGAAGTGGGGAGAATTACGTGCCATGCGGTGCGCCATTGACCTGCACCCAGACCAATCGATGCTTCCTTCAGTGTGCCGGGCACCAGCCTCAACACCACGTCGGACGATCGAATCATGATGGGGAGCATCATGACACTGATTGCAAGGCTCGCGGCAAATCCAGATTTCTGTACACCGAGCGCGAGGATGAATGTCGCAAAGATGAAAAGCCCGGCCACAATCGATGGAAGCGCGGTCATCGCTTCGACAATGGTGCGCACGAACCTCGAGAATTTTCCGGGAACCTCGTTGAGGAACAGAGCCGCGGCGATTCCCAACGGAATTGTGATGCTCAACGCAATCGTGATTTGAATTAGTGTTCCCGCGATTGCGTGGATGATTCCACCCATGTCCAACGGATCCAGCGGACCCGCAAGTGACATGTCTTCGGTATAGAAGTTGACATGGGGGAGCGCTTCTGCCCCTCGGCTGATGGTGAAGATGACGACGAACGCCAGGACGCTGACGAGCAGTAAACCGAGGCTTGTGATGAACACTGTCACGACGCGGTCTACGACGGCGGGGCCGTTTGAGTTAATCGACACCAGCAGTGCGTAATACGCGATGAACAAAATATAGGTCACGATTCCGAACGCAATTTCGCCGGTGATGGGGGCGAGTTGTGTGTTGATCAGAATGGTGGTCGCAAGAGCAGCTACCAGAGCGCCCAGAACCTCGAGAATGTGCCCAACTCGCAGCGAATGCAGGTTGCGGTGAATTTCTTTAGTGCTCAACTGCTCGCTCCTGAACGCGATCGGGCCACAATCATCGACGCTCCAAAGTTCACGATGAGTGTCATGACGAACAGTGCGAGTCCTGCAGCCATGAGGGCCGAGAGGCCGACTTGCGTGGCTTCACCGTATCGCAACGCAATCAAGGCAGCGACCGAGCTCGCTCCGTTCTGCAAAATATGTGGCTGGATGAGGAATACCGGCGAGATAATCATGTACACCGCGATGGTTTCACCCAACGCTCGCCCCAAACCGAGCATGGTTCCGCCGATGATTCCACCCTGGCCATAGGGCAGCACCACGTTTTTGATCATTGCCCAGCGGGTTGCACCTAACCCCAGGGCGGCTTCCTTTTCGCCGACCGGAGTTTGCGAGAACACTTCGCGCATAATCGACGAAATGATGGGGGTGATCATCAAGCCGACCACAATTCCCGCGATGAACGTCGATGACGTGTACACGGTGGTTGTGGCCAATGGGTCTGTGGGATCTACGCCGTCCACGGCGAAGATGGGAATCCAGCCGAAATACTGTGAAATCCAGCGCGAAACTGGCACGATTGCGCCTTGGAGGAAGAAGAAGCCCCACAGGCCGAACACCACCGAGGGAATCGCGGCCATCAAGTCCACAATTGCAATGAGTGTTTGGCGGATGGATCGAGGTGCGTATTCTGAAATATATAGTGATGTGCCCAGCGCCAGCGGGACGGCGACGGCGACGGCGACGAGAGCAATAAGGATTGTGCCGACAATCACGGCAGCGATACCGAATTTTCCGGAATCGGGTTCCCACGCTTGCTCGGTGAAGAATGACCACCCGGAAATACCTAATGCCTCACCGGCGCGAAGTCCCAGGAAAACGCCGACAAGTACCATGACGATGAGGACTGTGGTTCCGCCCGCTGTGATTACGCTGCGATACAGTGTGTCGGCGCGACCGCGGGAAGCGCCGAGCTTCCGCGGAATATCGGTGTCCACGTGCATAGGTTTAGGTTCACAGCGTCAAGTGAACAGTCCGTGAATGCAGGGCAACGTGAATGCGCTCCTTGGTGGAGTGCAAGTTAACAAAATGGGGGCGTCGAGGACGTTGCCCTGTTATCCCAGCAGTGAGGCCATCTGCTTGTAGATTATGGCGGCCGCGCGTTCGGGCATGAGGCGGACGAGGCGGTCCATCATCTTTGCATCATTACCGATGAACACGTGGTACGAGTTCTTTTCGATGCCGTCCACGATCATCGCACCAGCTATAGGTGCGGGGGTGGTGGGGAACTTGGCAGCGGATTCCGACATTTTGGCCACCTCGGCTTCGGTGGCCGCACCCGAGTTGACCGAGATGTTGGTGGCGATTGCGCCGGGGAAAATTGTGGTGACACCCACCGAGGTGTCCATCAGTTCCGAGTGCAGGCCTTCGGTCAGCAATCGAACTGCTGCCTTGGTTGCACCGTAAATGGTTTGACCGGGGACGGGGGCGTATCCGCCCATGCTGGACACGTTGGCGATGTGTGCCTCGGGTCGTGCAATCAAGTGGGGGAGGAAGGTCTTGACAAGGTTGATGGGGCCCCACAGGTTGACGTCAATTACGCGCTCGATTTCGGAGAAGTCGAGGTCGTTCACTTTCTTGAACTTGTGGATGATGCCGGCGACGTTAACCAGGGCGTCGATCTGTCCGTGTTTGCGCTTGATGGCCGCGGGAAGTTTGGCGACGGCCTCACGGTCAGCGATATTGACCACATGTGTCGAGATTTGTGATCCCAGATCCCCTGCAAGGGTGACAGTTTCGGCAAGTCCGGCCTTGTTGACATCGATTGCGGCGACTTTTGCGCCACGTCGAGCGAGCTCGAGCACGACCTCGCGGCCGATTCCTGCTCCGCCGCCGGTGACGACGAGAACTTTGTCCGAAACCTTCATGA
>JACCDN010245817.1_pt1 | contig 19378 bp, 17 predicted proteins | sample 7441691 | NCBI WGS metagenome assembly JACCDN01 (sample SAMN15323439, study PRJNA562643) | freshwater metagenome | isolation source: river surface water | place: USA:Blue River Watershed | collected 2017-08-16 | reverse complement strand
GGCATTGCGAGCTGTCATTTTAGGGTATAGTCATGAAGAAGTGAATAGGCGTGCATTTCAAGAGATAGAGTTAGGAAATAACTTAACTCGTCCTTCGCTTACCGAATTAGAAGCTGCGGAATTATTTGTAGATACAATTGAATCTGCAGATATGGTCAAGTTTACTAAAAATGGAAGCACTGCGGTTTCAGCAGCTGTCAAGCTAGCTCGAGCTGCAACTGGACGTGATTACGTAGCTAGATGTTTAGAGCATCCATTTTTTTCTTATGATGATTGGTTTATTGGTTCGACTGCAGTTGTCCGAGGTATTCCGAAGGATCATCTAAAATACACGCAAACATTTCAGTACAACAATATTCAATCTTTAGAACATTTGTTTGAAAAATTTCCGAATCAAATTTCATGTGTGGTGTTAGAAGCAAGCACTGTATCTGAGCCAGCGCAGTCTAAGTTTGTCGCTGGAGAAAATTTTCTACATGATGTACAGAGAGTTTGTAAAAAGAATGGCGCTGTATTTATTTTGGATGAAATGATTACGGGATTTCGTTGGCACTTGAATGGTGCACAGAAATTGTATGGAATTAATCCTGATATATCAACTTTTGGAAAAGGCATGGCAAATGGTTTTTCGGTGGCGGCATTAGCAGGCAAACGAGAAATTATGGAGCTGGGTGGGATCACTGACCCCAAGCAAGAGCGTGTATTTTTGCTTTCGACTACTCATGGTGCAGAAATGTGTGGTTTGGGCGCGTTTATTAAAACAGTAGAAATTTTAAAAAAAGAAAACGTCGTCGATCATCTTTGGAAATATGGCGAAGCTCTCATCAGCGAAGCAAATAATGTGATAAAAAAACATAATCTTGGTGATTATATTAAATTCGACGGTGTTCCTTGCTCACCATATTATTTGATTTGTAATAAAAATAATACTGTGTCTTTGCCATTAAGAACGTTATTTCAGCAAGAAATGATTAAACAGGGAGTTCTGATGCCATGGATAGCTTTAAGTCATGCGCATTCGGAAAAAGACTTGCAACTAACCACTCATGCTTTAGATCGAGTTATGCCAGTTTTGGCTCAAGCAATAGAGCTTGGAGTGGATAAATTTCTTGTCGGCGCTTCTATCAAACCCGTTTTTCGCCAATGGAATTAGTATGTGTAAGGTAGTTTATCTTACTGGGGCAGGTGGGTTGCTTGGCCGAGATTTCGCTAAACGCTTGTGCTCTGATGGCTATAGGGTTGTGTTGGCAGACATTAAATATGATGTTGTGTCTACATTATCTGAGGATTTAAATCGAGCCTATGGATCAGGCCGTACTTGGCCTGTGCAGGTAGATCTTTTAGATGAGCAACAAATACTGAATAGTTTATCTTTATCTTTGCAGAGATTTTCAGAAATTGATATCCTCATCAACAACGCATATCCACGCAATAAAAATTATGGAAGAAAATTATTCGATGTAGATATTAAAGATTTTAATGAAAACATTTCCATGAATATAGGAGCCGTTTTTTTAGCGTCTAAAATATTTAGTCAGTATTTTCTCAAGAGGGGCAGTGGAAATATTATTAATATTGGTTCTATATATGGCGTGGTGGCTCCAAAGTTTGAAATCTATGATGGAACTAATATGACCATGCCAGTTGAATATGCCGCTATTAAATCTGCAGTTGTGCACTTGACGAAATATTTTTCTGTATATTTGCGAAACAAGAATATTCGAGTCAATTGTGTATCGCCAGGAGGCATCGAGGATAATCAGCCAGAATCATTTTTACGGCAATATAAAGAGCATTGCATTAATAAGGGGATGTTATCGCCGGCAGATATATATGGCGCTGTTGAATTTTTAATTAGTGATAAATCATCATTTATTAATGGGCAGAATATTATTGTCGACGATGGATTTTCAATTAAATAGAAAAAGCCGCCATTTGACTGTTAAATGGCGGCTGAATTTTCTCATTTTGGCATTGGAATTTGTTTTTCTGTTCTAGTTTTTTCAATCGTTTTTTTGTCTTGGTTGACCTCAAATAAGTGCGTGAATGGCTTTCTTGATAATGAAAATCCTCCGAGACCAATGGTGAATATTTCAGGAAGAACAGCTCGGCTGATGCCCCAAGTGTTGAGTCCAATTTTGGTTGGATTGATATGAAAATCTTGATTTTTAACTTTATCTCGAATCGCTACGTATGGCGAACTAGAATACAGTCTTTGGGTGCTGGAAATGATGAGCTGATCTTTTGCAAGAGAAACATTTAGTGTTGGCATTTCATTGTATACAGTGTTCGCAAAAATAGAATTGCATGCTTCGAATGAAGTGGCGTTAACTATTTCTATGTCGGGGTATTTTTTGCTAATTCTGCTAATCGGCTGTAAAAATAAATCCACAACTGCATCGCAGCGATCTCTAAAATCATGCTCATATCCAGAAATAATACAATCATGTCCCTTGCGGCACTGTTCGAATGCTGAAAAAATTTCTTCCTCAGGAAAATGAATGATTCGTGTTTTGATGTCCATCACTCTGAGCATTTTTTGTTTGAGTTGACCTGGTAGTTGGTGGTCAATTTCGCTAGGGCTGTATGGTATCCAATTGTCTGGTCCTCGCTCCCACTGCAAGACGTCTTTTGTTAACTTGCCATCCGCTTCAATATTATTCCAATTCAGTTTTCGTGAAGATCGATTGCTTATTTGATAAGGAAAGTATTCTTCAATAAAATTTGTTGTATCCGTATTTATTGTTGGAACTTGTAAAATAGCGGGAAAATATGAACGATCTAGAATAAATTTGTTTAAAATATGAAGGTATTGAGCATTTTCAAGCCATTCTAATCCCCAAGCATTGCCCACCCCATCCTTGTCGGGGTGATTATAAATCCAGAAAAAGCCGTCATTAAATTTTTCAATTTCTTTGCCGAATTTATTTAGCGTTTTGTCAAAAATATTAAACCATCCGAAATCTCTTTGTACTGGGTTGGTTTTAAATCCAGACCAACTACAAGCATACCAAGAAAGTACGACTTTTTTTCCTCGCGAATCAAGCAAGGCATTGCGAAAAGAGTCAGTAAAGTATTTACTGTTTCCGGCGTTAACATCGTCCCAGCTAGTTAATAGATCTGCGTGTTTCGGGTCGGTGGCGGGGCCATATGTGTTCATAGCTGGACAAACATATAATTTACCTGGCATTTCTTCTCTCCCATGTTAGTGAATTTTTAAACGCGAATGGTTTAAAATGATGATTTGATAAAGACATATTTTTTTTCAAAATTACAATGTACTCATAAAACTGCTCAGGTTGATATTCTATGTGTTTTAGTTGTGCGAGATCGCCTCGTTGTAGAAAAAAATATTCAAATTCAATACAACAACCGCTAGCAAGGATTTGCTCTTTAAAGATTGAGTAATCAGTATATTTAATAGGAATGTTTTTGTTGAGGATAGCTTTTTCTGCTTCGAAAGCATCATCGTCAGTATCCATGTAGTTATTGGATCGTCCTAGTAATAATATTTTCCCATCTATATTGCAGCGATCAATAAACTGCTGCAAGCTTTTTTCCTCTTCTGTGAGGTCGAAAACTCCCCATGCAGCGATGTAATCGAATTTTGTATTTTCAAATGGTATGTTTTCAGAGGCTGCGCATTCGATTTGTTGAGCTAAAGATGGAATGTTTGTTTTTGCGTCCTGGACTGCGGCTGCGGAAATATCGATACCAAATAAATTTAGTTTTCGATCTTTCAAATAATACAACGTGCGTCCTAGGCCACACCCGATATCAATAAAATTAGCATTCGGCTTGTGGTCGGCGATTAGCATTTCAAGATATTTTGCTAAAATGCCAAGGTCCGGACGAGTGCAAGTTTTATCTTGCATAGAGTTGTTGTCATGTATATTAAAATTTCTTTTTAAGTAATCAAAATAAGAATCAGTATTAAAGTAATTCACGATCATATTCCTTTATCTGGTGAAAATATTTTTTGTACATTTTATTGCGTTGAAATAAGTGAGCGCAATAACTGTTGTAAACGCCGTCTCCTTTTTTTAATAAACGAAAACGTAGATCTCTAAACAAAATAAACAAATCATCTCCACGATGAAAAAAACTAAATGCGAGTTTTATGGTAGAAAGTTTGGTCTTATGAAATTTTTTTTTGCCATTTGGGTGGTCTAAATTTTGTCGGATAAATTCAGCGATATTTGTTGATGGGCGTTTTGTGTCGGGAAAGTTGAAGACCTTTTTCGCAAAATCATCTAGTTGGGGTATATTTTTAAACGGCTGATCGATAAGCGCAAATGCTTCGTCAAGACTATTTGGGTTTTCAAATTGTGGACTTAAATTTGTTAGCATGGATTTGGGGATTCCCTGCTGAACAATTTTGGGGAACAAGTTTGCTATTGAAATGACATTCACTTTTTTTAAATATGCGTCTAGTTGAGATGTCGAAATAAAGCTAAATAAAATATCAACTTTATTAAGGTATTCATCGATGTTTAAAAATTGATCAATTTTAACATGGTCAAACTTTTCAAAGTAAGCGTAATCTTTTTTGTTTTCTAATGGATGGGGGCGAATAATGATATTTTTAGGAGATTCAGAAAACTCATTTTTTTTGCATATATCATAAATAATTCGTATCCAAGCCGCTTCAAAGAAAAACCAATTTTCAGCATGATAAGGAGGATCAAAAAAACCACTGCTGCCATTATCTTCGACGTTGCAGATTTGGTGCACTGGGCTTAGGGGGCGATTGATATGAGTAAGCGCTCGCATTGATGTGGTAATGCCGATAGTTTTATTTGATTGAGATTTTTTGTGTTTAGAGTTGATGTGCCATATTTCAACTATGGGATTCCCGGTTATTAATAGTTTTTCTTTTGGAAAAATATTTTCGTTTAAATAGACATCGTAATCATTTTTTCCCCAGCATAAAATATAGTCACATAAATGCTTTGGCCATTGCTTAGAAAAATCTATAATTGCTTGATTGCTCCCGGTGAAAGACTCGGCCGGAAGAAAATATACTTGAGCATGCTTGATAATATGCTCAAGTTCAGGAATTTTGTGAAGTTTGCTGACTATCACTGCTGTCGGTTTGTATTTGTTAAAGCTAATGCCAAGAGCAAATCGGTTGATAATTTTTGACTGTATACCTTTGGCGTTGAGAGCTTCTTGTAAAAATAGAGCAGCTAAATATTCTCGATTGTTGCTATCGATAAGGATTAAGACTTTATTTGACATGTTGATAGCAGCCCCATTCTACAATAAATCTATTGAAGAATTAAACTTTGAGGATCACAATTAATCAAGAATTTTAGCGCTGAGAGCTTGATGTGCGTTTCGGTGCAGCATTACGACTGTAGTTTTGATATCGAGGATTACTAAAGATTGAGATCTAAAATAGGAATTGAGATGCGAAAAAGAAAAATTTGTGTACTAACGGGAACGCGTGCAGATTACGGACTGTTATATTGGCTGTTAAAGGAGTTGCAGTCAGATAGTCGAGTCGAATTACAGTTAATCGTAACAGGTATGCATCTGAGCTCTGAGTTTGGTATGACCTGTGGCTTCATTGAGCAAGATGGTTTTAAGATAAATGAAAAAATCGAATGCTTGCTATCTAGTGATACGCCAGTGGCTATTGCTAAGTCTGTTGCTCTGGGTGTTGTGGGTTACGCTGAAAGCTTAAGTCGTTTACAGCCAGATTTGTTGGTTTTGCTTGGGGATCGCTTTGAAGTTATGGCCGCAGCGCAGGCTGCGATGTTGAGTAAGGTGCCGATTGCACACTTACACGGTGGCGAGGCAACTGAGGGACTTATTGATGAGGCTATTCGTCATTCAGTAACTAAGATGTCTCATTTGCATTTTGTTGCTGCTGATGCCTATCGTAAGCGAGTGATCCAGTTGGGTGAAGACCCTGAATATATTTTTAATGTAGGAGCGACTGGGGTCGATAATATCAGGCGACAAGAACTATATACGCAGCAACAGATTTTTGATTTGATCCCCCACCTGAATGCGGGTACGGGGCCGATATTTCTAGTTACCTATCATCCGGTCACTCTATCGGATCGATCGCCAGGTGATGCGACCAAAGAGTTGCTTTCCGCTTTGGATGAATTTCCTAATGCCAGGGTGATTTTGACCAAAACAAATGCGGATACTTTCGGCAGGGAAATTAACTTGTTGCTTGAGCAATATGCAAATAAAAATAGAGACAGAGTTCATCTGAGTACTTCGTTGGGACAAAAGCTTTATCTCAGTGTTATGGGCATAAGTGATGTCGTGATCGGAAATTCATCTAGTGGCATTATTGAGGCTCCGGCTATGCATGTGCCAACTGTGAATATTGGTCTTCGCCAAAGAGGACGGGCGCGTGCTCAATCTATTTTAGATGCAGAAGAGAATCGAGAAATAATTGTGGCAACAATAAAACGCGCCTTATCGGTTGAGTTTCGAAGTGTTGCTCAAAAAGATACTCAAGTTTATGGACAGGGAGACACTGCATTTCAAATCAAAGAAAAGATTGTAAGCTGCAATTTAGATGGAATTTTGTTTAAAAAATTTCATGACTTAGATTTTGGTGTGAAATGAGAATTGCATTTATTGGTTGTGTTGATTTTAGTCGAAGTATCCTAGAATTTTTACGCCGTGAATTTTCGGCTAATATTTGTTGTTTAGTAACAAAAAAAAAATCGATTTTTAATAGCGACTTTTGTGATTTGTCTGAATATGTCGACCAGGCTAGCACTCCTACTTTTTTTTCAGAGGGTTCTGATCAGGATAAAATGATCAAATTTCTACAACTTCATAAGCCGGATATTATTTTTTGTTTTGGTTGGTCTTACCTTTTAAATAAAGAGATTTTAGATGTCGCAAGACTTGGTGTTGTTGGTTACCACCCGGCAGCTCTGCCTGCCAATCGCGGTAGGCACCCTTTGATTTGGGCTCTGGTGTTGGGATTAAAGCAGACTGCATCGACTTTCTTTTGGATGGATGAGGGGGCGGATAGCGGTGATATTCTGAGTCAGGTTGCCTTGGATATTGATGATTGGGATGATGCTGCGTCTTTGTATGCGAAGGTTGTTGGGGTGGCGTTTGAGCAAATTTCTTATTTTTATCCACGATTGTTGACAGGGCAGCGGGATCGTCTTAAGCAAAACTCGCTTCAAGCTAATTATTGGAGAAAGCGAAGTGCTCGAGATGGCTTAATTGATTTTCGAATGTCAGCAAGATCGATATATAATTTGGTCCGAGCTTTAACGAAGCCATACGTCGGGGCAGAGTTTAAATGGGGAGCTCTCGCTTACAAAGTTTGGAGAGCGCAGCCAAGGTATGATTTTATTCAAGAAAACTTAGAGCCGGGTTTGGTTTTGGCCGTTGGGTCCGAATCTATAATTGTAAAAACAGCAGATGCTGCTATTGAACTATTTTGTGTTCAGCTTGAGGTGTTGCCGGCAGTGGGAGACTATTTATAAAAAAGAAAAATAAGGTTGTGTTGGTTTTAGCTCCACACCCAGATGATGAGACGTTGGGGTGCGGGGGGACGTTATTGAATCATCGAGAGCGCGGAGATGAGTTGCATTGGTTGATAGTAACTAAAATGACAAAACGAAATTATTCTCGAGAACAGATAATCGTTCGTGCTTCAGAAATAAAAGAGGTAGCACAGCAGTATTCGTTTTCTGAATTGCATAATTTAAATTTTGAAGCGGCATCATTAAATAGTGAAAATCTCGGTAACCTAATCTCTGCGGTGTCTAAGGTTATTCAAAAAATCAAACCAGCAATTGTATATTGTCCTTTTTATGGAGATGTTCATACTGATCATTATTGGGTTTATCGTGCAGTTATTGCTTGCGTGAAGTCGTTTAGAGCGCCGTCGATTGAAAAGATCATGTGCTATGAAACTTTATCTGAAACTGATTTTGGCGCCACGAATCAATCGGGGCAGTTTTTTCCGCAAGTTTTCATTGATGTTAGTTCGCAAATAAACAAAAAAATTGAAATTATGAAATTATATAAATCAGAAATTCATGAGGGGGCTGGTCCTCGAAGTGTTAAAACTATCGAGTCTTTAGCCTCAGTTCGTGGAGCAGTAGCTGGCGTTGCAAGCGCAGAGGCTTTCCAGCTACTACGAGAAATAATAAAATAATGACGGCTGCTCGTTTAGAGAAAGCGAGCAGCTAAGGTTTCGACGTAACGGTAATTGAGATAAAGGATTTCTCTCGGTTTTGTGACAGATGCTTTATGGCGTCGATGGTAGCCACCCACGTCAGCTATGATGAGAGTGTTTTTCTTACCGCTCATAACTGTTTCAACGATGCCAAGCTCTTTTGCTTTATCGCTACTTAAATTAATATGCCCGGGATAGTAATCGCTTCTGTTGTCATAGTACTGATTAGACAGTTCATAATTGTATTTAAGTCTTGCCCAATTCATTTTATGAGAGCCTTTGGCGTATACGAAAGCAGCGTTAGATGCGTCAGTGTCAGTTAAGTAGTAAAAACATTTAACAGTTGGGTAGGACACATCAAAATGCAATTGATCTTCAAAGTCAAACTGATGGTCCTTGCCAAGAAACTGTTCGTTTTGGCATTGCCAACGAAAAAACGAGACTTCAACTGCTTTGCGAACTCGGCGGTGAGTAATGAGTTCGGTTAGTTTCTCGATTGTTGTATTTCTACGAAAATAAGAATCAACGATCTGGTTGAGGCCAGATTGAATAGTCCACTTTTCAAAAGGACATGGAAACTGATTCTTATCAATATAGTTGGTTGAAACTTGGGTTTGATTCTCGTGGATAAATTTTTCTAGTTTTTCAAATTCTTGTTCTGGTAAAAAATTTTCGATTACTAAGATACCATCACGATTTAAAATGGACTTATATTCTTTAAGTTCACTAGGCGCTGGGAAAAAGGGCGCTCGTATATACCATGCTACGCGAAGTATGGCGATTCTGAGGATCTGCAGCCCAAGCCTGTTCAAAATTGGATAGTTCAAAAATTTTCGTGGAGAATATTGCAGTACTTTTTTTAAGAAGGTTAGTTTGTTTTTTAGGAGGGCAAAGTAATCTGCACCCAAATCTAATTTGTTGTCGAGACAAAATTTAGCTAATGCAGTTGATTTCAAAATGGGAATTCTAATGATTAATGAAATTATATGGCGTGCAAATTTGGCAGATCTGCTTTCGCCCATCAGCCATAAAAAGAATGCTGTATCTAAACCTTTTTGGGTAAGAATCTTTCGCATCTGATTGCGTAGGTCGACTCCAGTATTGGTTGTGTCTAAGATGCCCATAATCTTATCTCCTCATAGCGGATGGCTCTTTTGATTAAAATCTTTGCTATTTGCAGCCAGAACCAAGGTTGAATATAGATTTTCTTTAAGAGGCTTTTTCTTAAGAAAAGGATGTTACCTTGGTGCCACTTCGCGTTGTGTGAGTAGCCTAGAATGACAAATCCCTGCTGATGCATCCACTTAATTAAATCAGTTTCGAGAGATTGATTCTGCCAGTGTTGTTTAGTTTCGACTTCTATATGAATAAAATCAGTTGTTTTTAGAAGCTCCGCAGCCCCTTGCAGGGCCTCTAGTCCGCAGCCTTCGACGTCGATCCACATGCCGATGCTTTTGGCTTTGAGTTGCTGAGTATACGAAAACTGATCTAAAGTTGTTGTGTTTACAGAAATTTTTTTACCACTATTGCTATTGTTTTGACGCAAAGAGCCGCATTGAGTAGAGTCATCAAAAATATGAAATTCCGAGGTTCCTACGTAGTTAGAAATTGCAAGATTGAAGCTTTCAATCTCCTGCTGTTTGAGCATTTTTTGATAAAGATCGGGGTGAGCTTCGAAAGCCACAACTCTCGATCTTGGGGAAAGTGATTTGAAGCGCAGAGCGTCGGTGCCGTCTCGAGAACCAACATCAAAGATTACTTCAGGTTGGAATCGACTGATCAGTTTATAAAAAATAAAAGTTGGATCGTGAGTTTGCCACCAGGATGCTGTGTTGTCTTTGGTCATATTTCCCTCTTGGTTTGATTTTATAATTACTAGAATAGATTGCTTAAGGCCAGGAATTATTTGTACTATCTCTTCATGTTTTTGCTAAAACGTTTGTTGAAAAACTTAGAGTTGTTTCGGTTTCGCATGCTTTGGGCAACGGCTCTCATGTTTATTTGTGGCGTGCTTGAGGTTTTCAACGTTGGTTTTTATTTGCCACTGATGGAAAAAATAATACATGTAGACTCTGGCAATTTTTTTTCTAAGATAATTAATTTATTTGCAGCTAATTTTCCCGACGAGCAGAAATTAATTTTTGTTACTTTGGTTTTGTTTGTTTTATCAGTTCTTAAGTTTTTTTTTCGAATACTCTTAAATTATGTATTAGCTGATTTGATGACTCAAATACGCAAGTACTGGTTTGATCGACTTTTTCGTCTTAAGTTGTCTTCACGCATGAGTCATTTTTTCTCAACAACTCATGGGGTTAAAGTTAATTTGATTACCAACGAAACAGCAAGAGCGACTCAGGTTGTTAGCGATTTTATATCACTGATTTTTAAAATAGTGCAATCGGTAGCGCTTTGTACGGTTGTTGTCTTGACCTCGTGGAGGATTGCATTGTCAGTGTTTTTTAGTTTTGGTTTTTTCTTTTTTCTTTTGCGTGGCTATACTAGATCGAGACTCAAATCATTTGCTGATGAACGGTTAAAGTTAGATTCAGATATTACATCGTTTCTTAGTGAATCTTTACAGGGTGTGAAGCAAATTAAAGCCTTTAATATGATTCAAAAAACCACGGGTGAGCTCGAGATAATGACTGCAAATTATCAAAGCTTAACCATGAAACAAGAGTTTTTTGAAAAGTTACCCATGCCGATAGGTGAGATGTTTATTTCTCTCGGTGTGTTTTTAGGCATTTTGTATATGTGGCTGACTCGACAGCAAGCGTCTCTATTATTGCTAACGCCAGTGATTGGTGTTTTTGTTATTACGGTGAAACCTTTATTGACACTAATCTCGGATATTTTATCAATTGTGATTGGTCTGTCTCAGAGAATTCCATCTGTCAAAGCGATACTCAATTATTTAGATCAGATTAAAAATCAAATTGAGGATGGACATGATTTAACTGGGGTGAGTGATATTTTTGATTCGAAAAGAGCCCCTCATTCGCAGGGTTTTATAGAATTTGAGCATGTGCACTTTTCATTTGATCAAGGCAAGAAAATTTTTAGTGACGTGTCATTTCGTCTTCCACAAAAGGGGCTTGTGCAGATTCGTGGGCCATCTGGAGCAGGGAAATCAACACTCATCGATGTGATTTTGGGTTTTTATGACGACTATGAGGGGGCAATTAAAATAAACGGATATGAGTTGCGTGATTTGAATCTAGGTTCGCTGAGATCACGAGTAGGCTTGGTTTCGCAAGATGTTTTCTTATTCAATCTATCCGTGCGCGAAAACATAGCGTTTAACTGTCAAATAACTGATGAAGAGTTGATGCAAGTTTGTGTTAAGGCAGATTGCTGGGACTTTGTATCGTCTATGCCGAATGGTTTGGATACGAAAATAACTGAGGGCGGGCGTAATTTATCTGGTGGACAGCGGCAGAGATTAAGCATCGCTCGTGCTTTGGCACATAAGCCTGATATATACATTTTTGACGAGCCGACCAGTGCTTTGGATGGCGCAAGCGCAAAAAAAATATGGGAGCTAGCTTTCGAACTAGCACAGAGCAGTTGTGTGTTGTTTATCACGCATAATCTAACATCTGTAGAGTCAGAAAAGAAGATTACGAATTTGATTGTTCAAGGAGATGGAACGGTTTTATCTTGTTAGTGTTGTTGGAAATTATAAAAATGAAAGAATATAAAAAAATGATGGTTTCAGAAAATACACAAGTCAAAGAAGTCATGTCTGCAATAACCATGGGCTCAAAGCAGATTGCATTGGTAATGGATGGAGATCGATTTCTAGGTGTGGTTACTGATGGCGATATACGAAATGCAATAGTTAAAGGTGCCAAATTAGAGGATTCAATTCGAGAAATTTACAACACAGCTCCTGTTGTTCTTCAAAAAGAAATTTCAAATTTTCATAGCATTGAGCTGATGAAAAAATATTCTATTCGTCATTTGCCAGTAATTGATGAATCAAAAAAATTAAAAAAAGTTCTTTATCTCGAAGATTTAGTTAATCCACCAAAACGGAAAAATAAAGTTGTACTGATGGCTGGAGGTATGGGGACTCGCCTTTTTCCTTTTACAGAGAATTGCCCTAAGCCATTATTGGATGTTGCTGGTAAACCTATACTTGAATGGATCATGACAAACATGATGACATCTGGTTTTACTGATTTCGTAATTTCGGTAAATTATAAAGCCAATATGATTAAGCAATATTTTGGTGATGGAAGTCGATGGGGGACCTCGATATCATATATCGAAGAATCTGAAAAAATGGGAACAGCTGGTAGCTTATCTCTTATGAAGGACAAGCCAGATGAGCCTATGATTGTCATGAATGGCGACATTATTTCTTTTGCAAATTTTAGTGCTGTGCTGGATGAGCACATGAATAATAGTGCAGACATGACAGTTTGTTCTCAAAATTATGAATATCAAGTTCCATACGGAGTGATTAATGTCGAAAATGGTCAGGTTGTGGGAATTACGGAAAAACCTAAGCATACAGCATTAATAAGTGCTGGCGTCTATGTAATTAGTCCTTCGGCGCTAAATTTAGTTCATGAGTCTTACATGGACATGCCAGAGTTGATTCACAACTTGGTTGAATCAAAAAAAATAGTGAAAACATATCTGATTCAAGATCCTACGTTTGATGTAGGGGATAAAAATACTTATTTAGATATACAAAATAAATTTTCAGGATTCTTTTAATGAATATTATTGAAAAAATTAGAACAAAATTATTGGTATCTTTACCTCTCAAATTTAAGAAAAGAATTTTGATTGATATTAATCGTAAAGCTCATCAATACACTAAACATGCATTGATATACTTTAAAGTAGATCCATTTTTTTCTAAAGAGCTTAGAAAGGCATACACGCATACAAATAACGAAGAAATTGTATCCATGGTTAAGATTTTAGATGCAATGGGCTTTTGTGTTGACATGATCGATCGCGATGCTGAGTGGGATGAAATCGAAGTCCTTCGAAAAAAACATTATGATCTGTATATTGGGAATGCTGCCGGAAATGGAGCTCCCTTTCATGCTGATGTGCTAAATAGCTTTGATCTTAAATATAAAATTATTTTTGCCGCTGGCCCAGAAGCTTATGAGAGTAATCGCTTAGTGCAAAATGCTCATGATGACTTTAATCGACGACATAATCAAAATATATTAGTTAGACGATTGGTGAAGGGTGGAAAATTCGAAAACAGAATGAAGGATGTGGATGCTGTTTTTGTTGTGGGTAATGAATTCAGTATTAATAGTTATAAAAATAAATATAAAGATAAAGATTTGGCTTGTGTTCGATTATATCCATCTACTTCTCCGTTGATAGCTCAGCCTCGTAATAGAACAATTAATCCAAATAAATTTGTATATTTTGGTGGGAGTGGATTGATATGCAAGGGGTTGGATTTGGTGCTCGAGGCTTTTGATGGCCTAACTGGAGTTGAACTGCACATTGGAGGCCCCGCAGGAGAAAATGAGTTTTGGAGTTTTTATGCTCCTTTATTGAAACGCAATCCGCATATTTTTTATCATGGTTTTGTTGTTGTGGGAGGTGCGCTCTTCAATAAAATCACCGAAGATGCAGCTTTCGCAATTTTTCCTGGCAGTGCCGAGGGGGCAACGACTTCAGTTTTGACAGTTATGGCACGTGGCCTAGTTCCATTTGTTACCTATGAGACAGGCATTGATTCAGAGGATTTTGGTTTTTTGATGGAGACGAGATCTATTCAAGATATACGAAATAAGGTATTAGAGTTATCGCGAATGAGGCAAGCTGAATTGCAAGAAAGATCTCGAAAAGCTTATTTATCCTCGCAAAAATACACTCTTAAAGGATTTGAAGAAAGTTTTAGGGGGGCATTGGAATCAGTCATAGAAAGTAGGAAAAGTTAATTTTATCTACTTCAGGACTCGTGATTTGTTGAAAAGGAAATTATTAAAATTCAAAAAAAGTTAGCAAATCCTGGTTATGTTATCAGTGCATAGGGCTAATATAATGACTAAAATTCAAGTGTTGTTACTTACTTCAACAGTAAATACATCTAACCCAGACCCATATAAAGCACAGAAAAAACAAGATGATGACATCGAGATTGATCATTGTTTAGTAAAGTCAGAAGAGTCTTTAAAAAAAAGTTTTGTCTACCACAGCGAGGCGCTACAAATTTATAATTGCGGACTGTGAATTTAAAGTTAATGGATTGGATATTTATAACTATGTGAAAAAAATATCACCAAGGATCCGCTCAGTTATATCCAATTAAACCCAATGATTATTCTGCTTCGGAGCTTATAACATTAGACATTCGCTGTATGATGTTTGGTGTTGGTAATTTATGTTTTAAAGTTTTATTATCAGTATTAGAGTTAGGGATACGTGTTACACTTATTTCTAAAAGAAAAAAATATGATAGATTAACTACGGCAGTAAGCGAAGTCGTTTTTTTGCCAGCAGCCAAATTTCTTTTTCAAGTGATCCCACTTATGTGTCAGATATATTTGATGTTGCTTAATTTTTACTCCAAATTGCCGTTCGATTGCTAAAGCAAAGTCTCAAAGGTCAGAGCTGGAGGGTACGTTACGATGTTGGTCAGGGAAACTAACTGAGACTTCTATCCGACTAGCTGGGAATTTAGATATTAATCTACTAATGTTGTCTACTGCGCAAAGTTTGCTAGCAAAAGTACGATCAACACTTTTGACAAGAATATTACTAGACCTTTGCTATCTCAATATGGATAAAAATCAAAGACGAATGGTATCTGTGGGCTCGTAGGGCAAAAAGGCGATCTTCTTGTTGATCGATGTGATGAAACAGTGTGTGTGCTTGGTGTTTGTGATGGCAAGGGTGGTCTAATCAGCGAGGAATGCTAGAATTATGATTTGTTTGAAATTAATATGACCGGTTCATATTTAACCAATAAGTCAGGTGTTCAAAGGAATTAAACTTTTGCATCAATCACTTATCACTATCTTCTCCGTGCTAATAAATCTGTGAATCATTAGAATTGAAAATAAATAAATGGATTTTTTCCGTTTCTGATAAATGCCAACATATAAGTAAAAATAATAAAGTAAATGATACCATTAATTACGGGCCAATTACGCCATAGTTCAACGATTTTTTTTGAATAGGCGACAAAATATTCTTTAATTCCGCCATAAATAAAATGATGCACAAAGAATGAAAAAACAGAAATTTTAGTAACAAAATTAAAAGTAATATTATTGCCAGATTGAAGAAAGATTAAAGATTTTGTCATGATACAAATTTGCTCAATTGATTCTGCGCGAAAAAGAAGCCAACCATACATGACAAGAATAAAAGTGAAGCCGGTAGATAATAAAAATCGAATTGAAAGCATTGGCAGATTGCTGCTTTGTCTTGGGTCTTTGATGCCAAGTAATTTTTCTATAGTTAATAATAGGCCGTGAAAAGCCCCCCAAAGTATAAAATTTAAACTGGCTCCGTGCCATAAACCGCCTAAAAGCATAGTAATAATTAAATTTCGATAAGCATTTTTTCTGCCGCCACCGAGGGGTATGTATAAATAATCTCGAAGCCAAAAACTAAGAGTCATATGCCATCGCCTCCAAAATTCAGTTATGTTTCTGCTCAGATATGGAAAATTAAAATTTTTTGGAAGTTCAAAATTAATTATTCTCGCGCAACCAATTGCCATGTCAGTATATCCGGCGAAGTCACAGAAAATTTGGATGCTAAATGCTAGTATAGATAAGACAATACTTTGAGTAGAGTAGTTTGCTGGATTGCTAAATACTGGATTCACAATTTGATGTGCAAGCGGGTCTGCAATAATTATCTTTTTAAAAAGACCTGAGATAAATTGCTGCATGCCGGATTCAACATTATCCCAATTTATTTTTGGCTTTCCGAGGGAGCGTAATTGTGGCAAAAGCTCAATCCCTCGAACTATAGGACCAGCAACAAGGTGAGGAAAAAAACCTACAAAGCAAGATAGTTTTAAAAATGATTTTTCAGAAGATAGTTTTCGTCGGTAAACGTCTATAGTATAGGATAATGATTGAAAAACAAAAAAGCTTATGCCGGGAGGAAGTACAATAGGTAGTCGACTAATTTTTGTAGCAAATGAAAAATTAATTATATCAATTGAGAAGTTCGTATATTTGAAAAAGAAAAGTGTCGATAAATTTGAAACTATTGAAATACATATAAATAGATATCTGCGTCTTTCGCTTTTGCTAAGATCGATTTGTAGGCCGCAGATGTAATCAATGAGTGTTACCCACAAGAGCAAAGGCAAGTAATGATAATCCCATCCTGCGTAGAAGATATAACTAGCGCCGGTTAAAATCCAAATCGACAAAGATGCTGGTAGCAAAAAATATAAAGTTGCTATGACAGCAAAAAAAAGGAAAAAAATAGGATCAGTGAACAGCATGATTTATACCCTTCATTTTTTCGCCGAGCCATTTTGAAAAAATAATCGCGCCCTCATTATTTAAATGATCCTTGTCGTAAAAATGTTTTAGTCTTTCTAGTTTTGGGCCTTGTCGAACATCTAGATAAGAAATATTTGGATACTGTTTGCTCTTTTCAGACATAAGTTGTGGGAAGTTTGTATCTGCATATTTAGTTAGTGGTCCTTCGACGATTATGACGTGTGTGTCTTTAAATATTTGCGCAAGTAGTTTCAAATAATTATCTATTTCCTCATCTTTGAATATACGTTTCATGCCATCAACTGATTCTTCTTCGAACCATTTTTTTGCTAACAACCAATTTTTAATATGTGCTTCGCGAATAGAAACGCCTGTTGGCAGATAATCAGTATTGGACGGTGCAAACAGATGTCGTATGTATATCTCTAAGTCTTGATTGTATTTGGCTGTCGAAAATGCTGATGATATCAAAGAGTTGAACCAATTTGATGAAATCCCTTCGGCTTCATAAACTGTTGCAGAGTCTGCGATGATGTGAACAGTGGGCATTTGTGCTTTTATTGGTATGTGTGTGTAATCAGTGATTGCCACGACATATTCGGGAGCTGTGTGGTATTTCTTGTGCAAGAATGAGTAAAAAGTATATTGCTCAAAACTTTGAGATGATATGATGGAGAACTGAGCGGAGCTCATTTTGCTAGAATCCGCCAAGACGTGTTCGTTAACGCCATATTCTCCCCATGAACTTCCAAATATCCAAATTTTTTTATTCCAATTGCCGATTTCAGCAAATTTTACTTTTTCGGCTTCATGGGAGCTGTTATGTGAATTGCGAAAGTTGGCATTCCAAAAAAAATCTGATCGCAAGAAAATCTCAAGAGCAAGAAAACACAAGCAAACAGTTATAAAAATTTTAAATAGATATTCTTTACTTTTTAACATGACAAACTAAGTAGTGAAGATATTCTGGGTTTCTATGCTCAAAACTAATTTTTTTTACATTAAGTTTTAGATCATAAAAATAATTTGTGTAAAAATTTATAAAAAAATCTAAATCAATTTTTTGTGTGTCATTACGTTTATAAAAACTATTTCGGCGTTTTTTCCAAATGGGGTGATTGCCATAATCAAAAGGGTTACTGTTGATGTTAAATATCACGATGCCATTAGAATTAGCTTTTAGCAAATTTGGCACAAGTGGAAGTGCTTCAAAGTGTTCTGTATATTGAGATTTATCTCCGAAGATATTTTGTGGATTGTCTAGCACAACCATATCAAATTGGTTCTGAAAAACATTTGATCGAGCGAACTGATAAGAATCGCCTATATTAATTTGGGCATTAGGAAGATTTTTTCGTAGCGCATTTTCATAGTCTGGGTTTAATTCCCATGCATACGTTTGTTTGCATATTTGATAAAAAAACTGTGTTTGCCAATCGCCTTCTCTCGCAAAAAACTCAAGAGCTGTCATTTCTGAAAAATTATAATCAGATTTTAGTTGATCTAAAATTCGTTTGATGGCTTGTCCGCGCATTTGTTATTCCCAAATTAATTTTTTTAATTCATCGTCCGTAAAGTATTCGGCATTTAAGCTACTATGAGTTTTAAATGTCTCATTGCTTTGCTGATTCGGCTTGATTACGTAAAATCCATTTTCAAAAAAACAATTCTTTAGCTCGGTATAGCTTAAAAGATCTTCGTGAAGTTTTTCTCCAGGAAAAAGTCCTATGATTTCAAAATCATTTTTTTGTTGGATCATTCTTAGGATGTCTTTTATGCGTGCGGCCTTCATTTGTTTAATAAATGTTTCCCCATTTTTAGCACGCAATAGAGCTTCAATAACGGTTTGCGCAGCCTCTTTCTTAGTAAAGAAAAAACGAGATACCTCTGGATGTGTTAATTTAACATCCATTTTAGGATTGTTTTTCCATACACTCACAAGAGAGCCGGTAGAATCGATCATATTACCGAAGCGCGCATTGCAAAAAACAGTAGAGGTAGATTGTTGACCAGCTTCTTCAAAAAGCTTTTCCATAATATATTTTGTGCATCCGTAAACATTAGATGGTGAGGCAGCTTTGTCGGTGCTGATGGCTACAGCTTTTTCTGCCTTTGCATTTAAACAGGCTTTAATGAATGATCTAGAGCCCTCAATATTGTTCAAATAAGTTTGTGTTGGCTGAACCTCACACATTAGAACATCTTTCATGGCAGCTGTATGTATGGCGTAATTACATTTATTCAATGCGAATGTTAGCGTGTCAGTGTCTCTGACGTCACCTATAACATAGCTAATGTTAGGGTGATTTTTGAACTGCTGTTTCATAAGATATTGTCGTTCTTCATTTCGCGAGTAGACAATAATTTTATTATTTTCATGAAGTTGGTGTGTTAGTTCTACGCCCAAGCTTCCTGTTCCGCCAGTGATTAAAATGATTTTGTTTTTCATATTATCCTTCATCTATTTGCCAGTCTTTATGAAATTGATTCTGATATTGACGAAAGTCAGATCTATTTTTTTTAATTGATTTTGTGGTGGAAAAATAAATCGTATTTATCATATTAAATATTTTTTAGATGAGTCCCCGCAATTCATCAGTAAGTCGAGCGAAGACAAGTTTGGGACATTTTTTAATGACGGATAATTAGGATAGGTAAAGCTATGAAATATGACTTCAATGTTTGAATTGTTGAAGAGGCTAATGTCTAAATAATTCTTTCCACCCATGCCTGAAACGTAGGT